>Ga0164297_10000226_pt1 | contig 73083 bp, 75 predicted proteins | sample GEODES058metaG_FD_113539 | JGI IMG/M metagenome (GOLD analysis project Ga0164297, IMG submission 113539) | Dystrophic lake water microbial communities from Trout Bog Lake, Wisconsin, USA - GEODES058 metaG | ecosystem: Environmental > Aquatic > Freshwater > Lake | place: USA: Trout Bog Lake... | reverse complement strand
TTCGTATCACAGGAAAAAGCAAGGATGAGCTGCAGTTGGCAATAGCGCTGCTACGGCAGCAGACGGTGGATGTGCCACTACAGTTCAACAACTTCCGCGATTGACGCAGCGTCAGTGAATTGCGGTCGATCTGATTTTGCGGTTTTGACGACGTCGTGCCAGTCAGTCCGCAAACCCCAGCACCAGTCGCGACGGGTGCTGGACATCGCGATAGATGATGTGCGTCACGGGACGGCCCACCGGGAGATGATACGCATCAGGCGGTAGCAATGAATTATGCTCGTCCACCATCGGCTCATCGCACATCAGTTCGACGACTTGTTCGGCACCGCGGGCATTAACGTCGGCACGGCGGGATAAAAGACCGCTGCGAGAAGGGCGGCGCCGCCCATGATGAGCGCGAACACGACGAACAGGCTCGCGCCGCCATAATGGGCCACGATGCCAGGCGTTCCACCGAGAAACACCATGCCGAACACGCCAAGCGCAAAGCCCACAAGACCGAACAGGCGGTGTGGGTTCGCGGCGCGTCCTATCGTCCCGTGCGTGAAACTGAGCGCGATACCGGCCGCAAGGCCACCGGCGAGGTGCAACGGGGCCAGCGTTGTGAAGGTTCGGGTCAGCGTCGCGAGCATGAACACGACAGCGGCCACACCAAAGCCACCGACGACCATGCGTCGTGGGACGTGCCGTGTGAAGCGCGGGGCGCAAAACACGCTCGCGCACGATGCGCCGATAAAAAAAAGTGGCGAGGCCACCGGCCTGCTGTGGATCGAACGCATACGACGCCATCAGGGTGCCGACCCACACGGGCAAGGCCACCAGATCCAGCATCCCCGCGCAGTGCGCGGCCATCAGCGCGAGCACACCGCGCTTCGATTCGGTCGTGATCATCCCGTCACCCCCTCTACACGCTGAGCGCATCGGCCGCCCGACGTTGTTGTTCTACGTGTTGCCGTCTTCATCGAGACGACCGCAACTCAGTACCGCGCATCCAGCAAGGCCCCGAGATCCCTTGCCGCCGCCAGCAGCGGCGGTAGCACCCGCGTCTCAAGGTCGTGGACCGTGGCTCGTGCCACCTGTGCACCGACGTTCATCGCGGCAACCACCCGCCCGGTGGCGCCACGCACCGGCACGGCGATCGAGCGGAGGCCCACCTCCAGTTCCTCGTCGACGATCGCGTAACCGGCGCGCTGCACGGTCTGTAGCACTTCCCGCAGTCGCTTCGGATCGGTCACTGTGTTGTTCGTATAGGCCCTCGGACTCAGGGATGCGAGGTAGGCGTTCCGGCGCTCCTCCGGCAGGTCGGCGAGAAGGATCCGGCCCATCGACGTGCAATACGCCGGCAAGCGCGAGCCTGGCGTCAGGTTGATCGAGACAATATGCGAGACCGCGGCGCGGGCAACGTAGATCACGTCGTCCGCCTCGAGCCGGGCAACCGAGCAGGACTCGTGCACGAGGCCACTCACCCGATCCACGTAAGGCTGCGCGAGCACCGCCAAGGGTGTAGGTCCGAGGTAAGCATGACCGAGCGCGGCGATGGTCGGCCGCAGAACGTAACCTGCCCCCTCGCTGCCCACATAGCCGAGCTTTTCCAAGGTGTAGAGACAACGGCGCACCGCTGCCCGCGGAATGCCGGTGAGTCGACTGATCTGCGCGATGGTGAGATGTCGGTGCTGATCCGAAAACGCGCAGACCACGGCAAGACCGCGCGCGAGCGAGGCCATGAAATTCGGATCGCCGACCGCCGAACCGAGCGGCGGCGCCGTGCGTGCATCGTTGGTGTGCTCGTCGCTCATCCGGTATTCCAGAAATCTCGCTTGACGAGAGGATAGCCCAAGCCTACCTTTTGTAAACGTTTATCGAACATGTGTTCGATAATCGAACATCACGGCGATCGTTAATCGCGCCGCGGGATACGACCGTCGGTAGGGAGTCGGCATGATCAATAAGATAGTGGGGTCATTCGACGCGGCCCTCGCAGGGATACAGGACGGTGCGACCGTACTGATTGGCGGATTCGGGCCAGCCGGCCAGCCCACGGCCCTGATCGATGCACTCATCAACCACGGCGCGCGCGATCTGACCGTGGTCAACAACAATGCGGGAAACGGTGATGTGGGGCTTGCGGCCCTGCTGAAGGCCCGCCGCGTCCGCCGGATCCTGTGCTCCTTTCCGCGTCAGGCCGATTCGCATGTTTTCGATGCGCTTTACCGAGCAGGGGAAATCGAGCTCGAGGTCGTGCCCCAAGGCAACCTTGCGGAACGTATCCGCGCCGCCGGCGCCGGCATCGGTGCCTTCTACACACCGACCGGCTATGGAACGTTACTTGCGGAAGGCAAGGAAACCCGCCGCATCGGCGCTCGGGACTACGTCCTCGAATACCCCATCCACGCCGATTTCGCACTGATCCGGGCCGACGCGGCTGATCGCTTCGGCAACCTCGTCTACCGCAAGACCGCCCGTAATTTCGGTCCGATCATGGCCATGGCCGCAAAGTGTACGGTCGCCGAGGTACGACAAACGGTCACGGCCGGCTCTCTCGACCCTGAGCACATCGTGACGCCTGGGATCTTCGTGCACCGCGTGATCCAGATCCCCGTTCAGACGACCACCCCCTCACCGGAGCCCTCCGCGCTATGAAACTCTCCCGCGACCAGATGGCGGCGCGCATCGCCCGCGACATCCCGGAAGGCGCCTATGTGAATCTCGGCATCGGCTTGCCGACGCTGGTCGCCAACCACCTGCCCGTGGACCGCGAGATCATCTTGCACACCGAAAATGGCCTGCTCGGCATGGGCCCGGCACCGGCACCCGGCGAGGAAGATCCGGATCTGATCAATGCCGGAAAGCAACCCGTCACCGCGCTTCCTGGAGCCAGCTTCTTCGACCACGCCACGTCCTTCGCGATGATGCGCGGGGGGCACCTCGACATCTGTGTGCTCGGCGCGTTCCAAGTCTCGGTGCGAGGGGACCTCGCGAACTGGCATACCGGCTCACCCGGTGCAATTCCCGCCGTCGGTGGCGCCATGGATCTCGCCATCGGCGCCCGGCAGACCTTCGTGATGATGGAACATTTCACGAAGGAGGGAGTCTGCAAGATCGTCGAGGAGTGCTCGTATCCCCTGACCGGCCTGCGCTGCGTCAGCCGCATCTACACGGATATGGCCGTGCTCGAGGTCACCGACGACGGACTTTGCGTGACAGATCTACTGACCAACCTGTCTTTCGACGAACTGCAGCAGCGCAGCGGCGTGCCTCTGCGGCTGAACCTCGGAAAGTGAGATGACCATGAGCGACGTCTATGTGCTGAGCGGCGTGCGGACACCCTTCGGACGGTACGGTGGTGCCCTCAGTGTCGTACGTCCGGATGATTTGGCCGCCATACCGATCCGTGCACTCATGAGCCGACACCCCAATGTCGACTGGGCGGCGATCGACGACGTGGTGTTCGGTTGTGCAAACCAAGCCGGTGAGGACAACCGAAATGTCGGGCGCATGGCCTCACTACTCGCCGGGCTGCCAGTGTCTGTGCCAGCGACGACGGTCAACCGGTTGTGTGGTTCGAGTCTCGATGCCATCGCGATCGCGGCACGCGCCATCCGCAGCGGCGAGGCCGGCCTGGTCATTGCAGGTGGCGTCGAAAGCATGTCGCGTGCTCCGTTCGTCATGGGCAAGGCGAACGAGGCCTACTCACGCCAACAAACCATCGAGGACACCACCATCGGCTGGCGCTTCATCAACCCGCGGATGGCAACGCTGCATGGTGTCGATTCGATGCCCGAGACTGCGGAAAACGTCGCCGCGGAATTCAACATCTCTCGCGCCGATCAAGATCTCTTCGCATGGCGCAGCCAGCAGCGCGCCGCGGCGGCGATGACGGCGGGCCGCCTCGCCGAGGAGATTGTCCCGGTCGACCTGCCGCAGCGAAAGGGCCCGCCACGCGTCGTCGACCGCGACGAGCATCCACGACCCGATACGACGATCGAGATGCTCTCTGCACTGAAGCCCATCGTCCGCACGACCGGGACCGTGACGGCCGGCAACGCGTCGGGCGTCAACGACGGGGCCTGTGCGCTCTTGCTCGGCAGTGTCACTGAGGCGGCACGCTTTGGCCTCACGCCACGTGCGCGCGTCGTCGCCTCGGCAATGGCCGGCGTCCCACCGCGAGTCATGGGCATCGGTCCGGTCCCCGCAATCCGCAAGGTGCTGGAACGCACGGGGCTTTCGCTCGGCCAGATGGATGTCATCGAACTGAACGAGGCCTTCGCCGCCCAATGCCTCGCCGTCGTTCGGAGCCTTGACCTCGCCGACGACGCCGAAGTCGTGAACCCGAACGGTGGTGCAATCGCACTCGGTCACCCCCTCGGGGCCAGTGGCGCGCGCCTTGTGATCACCGCGGTGAACGAACTGGCCCGGCGCGGAGGCCGTTACGCACTTTGCGCGATGTGCGTGGGTGTCGGTCAGGGGATCGCCGTCGTGTTGGAGCGCGTCTGAGGCTCGAGGCCCGCGCGGGTCTTGCTCCCGTGGATTCTCAAGCATCGACGGAATATGAGATTGCAGGAAAGACTACGGCGATCCGATTAACAGCGCGACGATCGACGCAGTTCGACCACCTCCGTGATTGACGCAAGGCCACCGAAATCGTCGAAAGATTTTTTGGCAGTTTTAACGATGCCCGTCATCTGCCTCGGCGACTGGCGGGGCGCAGGCTTTCTGCAATGATGGGCGCGCCTCGATAGAGAGGTAACGTCGGTTGGACGCGACCGTTCGAACCATGGTCGTTAACATAACCTACCGGCACTATCGTAACGGCGCACTCCGGTAGCCGACCTTGGCACTCGCGGCGTAGACTCGACCGGACGCGATGATCGCCGCGCAACCTGTCACTCAGGGCGGCCACCACCTGTCGGTGCAGACACTATGAATTCTCCGAGAACATCAGCCTCTCTAATGATGACCCTTCGATCGTCCCTCGGGGTGTTGGGCTGCGCATTGGGCATCACGAGCGTCTTGCTCGCAGGTGGTCGTGCCTCCGAAGCCACACAATCTCCAGTCGCTCCAGTCTATGGAACTATCGAACACGCCCACCTGGGACTGGCAGCGGGACTCGGCGGTGATGTGCCGTTTCCGGTCGACAACCCGTGGAACACCGACATCTCGGATAGTGTGCGATATCCGGTCGATCCAAACTCGGCTGCCATCATTGCGCACATCGGTGCGGGCACTGGATTGCACGCAGACTTCGGACCGCCACCCTACGGCATCCCCTACATCGTCGTGGACGAGTCGCAGCAACGCGTGCCCATCGAGATCCGCGCCGAAGGCTTTCGCGCAGAGAGTGATGTCATGCCGATGCCGATTCCCAAGGACGCGCCGGTGGAGGGCTACGCCCAAAGTGCCGACAGCGATGCCCACGTGGTGATACTCGAGCGCGGCCGCAACCGACTGTATGAGCTCTATCACGCCGCCCGCGCCACCAAAGGGAATGGATGGCTGGCGGACAGCACCGCGGTCTTCGATCTAAGCTCGAACAACGTCCGGCCGAGTTTTCGCGGACGGTGTGGCGTGACGAGTGCGGATGCTGCGGGACTACCGATATTTCCAGGCCTGGTACGCTACGACGAAGTCGCGGCGGGTCGCATTGGGCACGCGCTGCGTTTTACGGTGGAGTCAAGCCGAGCAGCCGCGGTACCGCCAGCGACGCATTGGGCATCGACAATAAACGCGCTGAACCGCGCGCCGATGGGTATGCGTGTCCGACTGAAGGCGAGCTACGTGATCCCGGAGCACTTCAGCAAGGAAACAAAAGTCATTCTTCAGGCGCTAAAGTCCTATGGGATGATCGTTGCCGACAACGGCGGCAACTGGTTCATCTCCGGTAGTACCGACAGCCGTTGGCCCATGGAGAGCATCGGTAGCGAGCTCAAGCGGGTGAAGGGATCCAACTTCGAAGTGATCAAAATGGACGGCTTGATCGAAGCCTGCCATTAGCGGCTCTGGGACCTCGGAACATCAGCCTAATCGATCAAAGCTTATCGATGGATGTCATGACAAGAGCGTGCAGCGCCGTCCAGAGATTCACGAGCTCAGCCGACGAACGATAGCGTCAGTGTCGCTTCGGCGGGGGTACGCTGCGCCGACTCAAGTGCGCTCGCGTATTGCAGCGTGAGCTGCAACGCGGACTGAAGCAGCCACTGCTCCACGTGCTGCTCTTCGATGGCATGCAAGGGATCCGCCTCGCTTGTCACCGCGGTGTCTATTTTCACACCCGCATGCGACAGGACGATCTTCAGTGTCGTTTCGTCGAACTCGAGGTGCAAGTGAGTCGGCAAGCCACGACCCGCGGTCGCGAGTATAGACAGAGACTCGTCGACCGCTTTCACTGCGTTCAACAGCATTTCATGCGGCACCGACCATTGACGACTCTGGGTAGTGACGATCGAACGGAGCTGCTGAGGCACAGAGCCGAGCGCAGGGTCGAGCGGTATTTCCGCACTCTGGCGACGTGTCGCCTTGAACAGAAGCGCCTTCGGATATCGAATGTCTAGTGTCACGACAATAAAACGTGTGACGGCCATGACAACCGCCGTGACGATGATGGGTGCGTGGATCGATAGACCAGATTCAGGAAAGCGATGAATCAGATACACGCCACCGACCAGACACAAGCCGCCCATCATGGCGATCTCTTCGACGATGACGCCTCTGAAAGTATTTGGCGGACGGTGCGCGGCGATGTCTCGAAGCGCACCGCCACCCGCACACGTGAGCGCGGCGCACAACGGTACCCAGTACCAGTCGAGTCTAGAGGCAGCAGCGACGCACGCCCCAGTCGTCGCCAGGCCGGTGAAGCCAACGATTTCCGCGTACTTCTTCACTCGCTGGAAGCCTTGCGATTGGTGGAAGCCCGCGTGCGTCGCCGAGAGCGCCGACACCACCGCGGTGATAGAGAGAATCTCGATCATGAACGTCGGATCGCGGGTATACGCGAAGGGGAGTCGATCTCCGGCGATCAGTAGGTCGCGTATCGTGCCACCGCCGAGGCTGGCCATAAAACCAAACACCAGCCGACCCCAAAAGTCATAGCCCAGCTCGACCGCCACGAGGATAGAGCTCAACGCAAAGATGGCCACAGCCAGCGCAAAAAACACCTTGAACGCGAAACTGCCGACGAATGCGCGCATGTCCGCTTTTCGGTCCACTTGCGGGGCCGTCACCCCATCGGCCGGGGACTGAGACACCGCCCCTCGGGTGTCGCTGGAACCGATGGTGTTCGCGGCTACCCTGTTCCCGACACTGACCGTGGTCGGTGACGACGGACGGACGGCAGAAGCGGACTGCGCCTCCGATGCGCCGGGAGATACCAGCACGAGCAGGAGCAGCAGCTCGGCGATCCACATCGCCCCTTGATGTTCTGTGCGCATCGTTCCTCCCGTGGCCTCGGGTGATTATATAGGTTGCGTCTCGGCCGCAGACAGCGCCGCGGTGGCGGTCACCCAAAGCGCTTGTGGACCCAAGGTTGAGGCGGTAAGTTGGCAGGCCTCCACCGTAAGCCTCGGGCTCAACGGATTGCCAGAGGCTCACGAATACCGGGGCGCCAGCCAAATGACGATGTCCACCAGCGACTCTGCGGTCTTTCTGGACTACGCGACCGTCAGTCTGCATGATGACCTCGACCCTTCGAGCCTGCGCGGCGTGCTGCCTGACCTCGTGATTCATGGCCACACGCCGGACTCGTTGGTGGACCATCGCCTCGAGGGCCGCGCCATCGCACTCAGCAATGGTGTCGTCTACGATCGGCCGAGAATTTTTCGTCACCCTGCGTTGCGACTGATCGCTCTCACCGCCACGGGAACGAACAACGTCGACCTCGATGCCGCACGGGAACGGGGTGTGGCCGTGTGCAATATCACCAACTACTGCACCAGCTCGGTTGCCCAGCACGTGTTCGCCGGCCTCTTGGGACTCACCAACCATATCCGCCAATACGACCGCGCCCTCAAGGCCGGCGCGTGGGAAGGTCGGACGCCTATGCCAGACGTCGGGCCTATCCGAGAACTTGCCGGGCTGACCATGGGCATTGTCGGCTTTGGTACGCTCGGGAGAGAGGTAGGACGAATTGCTGAAGCGTTTGGCATGAAGGTGCTCGTGGCGGAACGACGCCATCAGGGGTCGCTCCGACCCGGGCGCGTCTCGCTTACTGAGATGCTCCCGCAGGTCGATGTCCTCTCCTTGCATTGCCCCATCAATGCCGAGACGCTGCATCTCATCGGCGCCGAGGAACTTGCCCTGATGCGCCGTGACGCCGTGATCATCAATACGGCGCGAGGAGCACTCATCGACCCAACCGCGCTGGCGCTGGCACTCCGTGAACGGCGCATCGGCGGCGCGATGATTGACGTGCTTCCGGAGGAGCCACCCTCCAACGGCAGCCCGCTACTTGCTCCGGACTTGGAAAACGTGATCGTCACGCCCCATCTGGCGTGGGCGACTTTGTCGGCACGTCAACGGGCTTTGGAAGAACTGGCGGCCAATGTCCGGGGTTTTTTGGATGGGGGCAGTCGAAATCGAGTGGTTTGATGCGTCTTTGAGAGCAGATATCTCTAGAATATCGAATGGTCCATTTGTAGCGATCGCACCCGAGCCCTTCTACCGATGACGGAAGCTACCGCACCACGCCACCCGACGTCTTTGGTCACACTTCGGCTGATCGCGATTTTCAAATTCGGCAAAGCCATCCTGGTGATCGCGACGGGTCTCGGTTTGCTGTCTTTTTTCAATGCCGATGTCGTCGGCAGGCTGTATCAGATCATCGGTACATTACCCTACCAATTCGAGCAACGACTGTTGAGGGACGCCATTGATTTCCTGAGTAGCCTGAGTCCCGTGCGCTTGAGGACCGTGGCCCTGGCGACACTCACTTATTCGGGGCTGTTCATCGTCGAAGGGGTGGGCCTCTGGCTCGGCTTGCACTGGGCCGAAATCCTGACAGTCATCGCCACGAGCTCGCTGATACCCATCGAAATCTACGAGGTCTGGCACAAGAGAAGTATCGGCAGCGTTGTCGTTCTGCTGCTCAATGCTCTGATTCTTGTTTACCTGCTCTTGCGATTGAAACGAGAGCGCGCGGCCGCGAACGGCTAGCGTCCCGCGCTCGCGAGCCGAGCGCGGGGCGCTTCATGTCGTTGCATTGATCCTCTGAGGAGACACCCATGCGTCAAAGATTCATCGTCACACTCTCTACGGCTTTGCTGATCAGCGGTTGTGCGACTCATCGGCTCGCACCGCTTCAGGCGGAAGCGGTGCTCGAGTCTCGATCGCAAAGTGCAGTCGTCGGCAAGGCAGTACTTTCGGAGCAGCGTGGCGGCGTTCGAGCGCACGTGGAGTTGGCAGGCCTCAACCCCGGCAGCGAGCATGGATTTCATGTCCACGAGAAGGGCGACTGCTCGGCAGCCGATGCCTCAAGCGCCGGCGGTCACTTCAACCCGGACCAGACGGCGCATGGCGCCCATGGCTCGCCATCGAGTCACACCGGGGACCTTCCGAGTCTTGTGGCCGACGGTACCGGACGCGTGATGGTCGATCTGTTGCTCGAGAATGTCAGCCTGTCGGCGGGCCCAAAATCGCTTGTCGGCCGAAGCTTGGTCGTACACCGCGATCGAGATGACTTCGTCACGCAGCCGAGCGGCAACTCCGGGCCGCGAGTCGCCTGCGGAGTTATCGTGTTGATGGCCACAGGCCGAAAACACGAGTAGCGATCAGCACGCCTCCCGCCACCGCGCACAGGCCGATCGCCGTTGCAGCGTCGATCGTGTCACCGAGCAGCCGCCAACCGATGATGGCCGCCAACACCGGGACCAGCGGCATGAATCGTGCGGCAGCAGCAGGACCAATTCGATCGATCGCGTAGGAAAATGACACGAGCGCGACGACGCCGGTTAAGGCCCCTTGGTAGCCGGCTTGAAGTAGCAAGGTGTGCCACGGCGCGGCCGCAAGGTGACTGAAGCCGCCGAACATCAGATAAAGCGGCACGAACAGCGAGGCATTGACCACGCTGACGACGGCCGCATTGACCAGCGGACGCATCCCGGTGAAGCGACTGGCGACCGTGAAGCTTGCCCAGCAGAGCGACCCCAGGACAATCAGCGCGAAGCCTTCCAAGTGGGCCCCACCCGACACCACGTCATGGAAGAGAATGCCAAAGGACCCGCAGAGGGTCACGGCGAGACCGAGCAGTTGGTAGCGATCGGGACGTTCGCGGAACAGCGCCCACAGAATCAATGTCGCGAAGGCGCTCACGGATCCCGGCCCCAGCACCGCGCCCTGACCTGATTTCGCAAGCCGAAGGCCGACGGCAAACACAAAGAAGTAAGGCATACCCGCGCCGGCACAAGCGATGATTATCGGTATCGGTCGCTGCCACGGCACTTCGCGCCAGCGAGCCAGCAATACCGGCAGCAGCAAGAGGCCGGAGGTACCGTAGCGAAGCGCACCGACATCCGCGGGTGCGAGCGCACTCAATACCCCGAGGCGGGTGATCGGGAGCCAACCGGCCCAGACAGTCACCGCGAACAGCGCCGCCAACACGCCGACCAACCGACGGCTGGGTGTCCGCAAGACGCTCATCATGGGTCAACGGTTGAGGGCAACGGGCCGTCAGTGATCCGAGTCGCTGATCCGGGCACTCGCCCAGTTGAGAATACGCTGTAGACGCGGCACCGTGACTTCGAGCGCGGCCGCCAGCGGGAGCCATCGGAATTCATGATGCTCTGCTCGCCCAAGTGCCGGATTGACCGGCAGGTGCACATTCTGGCCACGCGAACGCGCCACAAAAAAAGTGACCACCTTGCCGCCCGCATAGGGTTCGGTGTCGATCGTGTCCTCACCCCAGACGAATTCAAGATCACTCAACCCCGTCTCTTCCCGCACCTCGCGAAGCGCGCCCGCCACAGGGGTCTCCGCCGGCTCGAGCCCACCTTTTGGCAGATCCCAATTACGGTAGGCACGCAACAACAGAAACTGCCATCCGGAGTCGCTCTCACGGACAACAACGACCCCAGCACCGCGCTTTTTGAGTCGGCTCGGCATGCCGCGAAGTATAGGCGGATACCCTTTGCGTCGCTGTGATTCCGCTGTTCACGCCCATTACCGGTGCTCCGCCTTTGATAGTCTGATAAAATTGATATTCGGTATTCGATAGATTAAGTCGATATCCTTGGAGGCTACCTTGAATCTTCGCGACCTCAAGTATCTCGTTGCGCTGGCGGACGCCGGCCACTTCGGCAAGGCCGCGGAGCGAAGTTTCGTCAGCCAGCCGACCCTGTCAGCCCAGATCAAGAAACTCGAAGAATTCCTCGGAGTGACCTTGTTCGAGCGACAACCTCGCAAGGTGACCCTCACACCGGTGGGTGAGCGCATCGTCGAACGCGCCCGTCATATCCTGCGTGATAGCGCCGATATCGTCGAGACGGCGCAAGCAGCGCGTGATCCACTTGGCGGCGTGCTCAAGATCGCATTGATACCGACACTCGGACCGTACCTCCTGCCACTGGTCACCGCCAAACTCCGAAAGGCTCTGCCTAAACTTAGGCTGATGCTCTACGAATATCAGACGGAAACACTCCTCAAACAGCTGTCTGCGGGTGAGCTCGACCTCGGAATTCTGGCGCTCGGTGTCGACACCACTGGCCTCGAAACCCGCAGTCTGGGTGAAGAAGCGTTTCAGGTCGCCGTACCTAGTCAGCACCCGCTCGCACGCAAAGCCACCATCAAACGCGAGGATCTGATCAGCGAAACCCTTCTGCTACTCGAGGATGGCCATTGCCTCAGGGATCAGGCGCTCGAAGTCTGCGCGCATCTTCCGGTCCATGAAGCCCCGGATTTCCGCGCAACCAGCCTGGAAACCTTGCGACAAATGGTCGGCGCGGGCTGTGGCATCACATTGATGCCCGAGCTTGCCATCCACGGGCCCTTCGCCGCCTCGAAGACGGTCGTTGCCCGACCCTTCGCAAAACCGGTCCCGACACGCGTCATCGGCACCGTCTGGCGACGCAGCACGACGCGACTCCCCGCCATCACCCTCATCGGCGACGTGATCGCCGATGTGCTCGACCATCACGCGGGCTAAAACCAACGTTCGGATGGATCCCGTGGTCGGGACCCACCCGACGCGCAGCGCCTAGTGGGCGCGCGCGATGAGCCACCCATCCACCAACGGCAGCACGCTCGTACGAATTCCCGCCCGCAACCGGATATTGGCGATCATGGCATCCGAGTCTCGCCGCGCTTGCGGTGCGAGATGCTGGTCAGCATATGAATTTAGCTTCGCCGCATAAGCGACGTTGGAAGAATGTCCCAGCAGATCGGCGACATACCTGCCATACGAGGTGCTGTCCACCTTGCCAAGTACTGCATCAAGATGGTCGACCACAAAATCAAACGCCAGTTCCGGATGCTGTACCGCCACGCTGCGAATGATCGACGCACTGGTGGTGGCGCCGGGCTCGTCGGTCAGCGCCATCTCCAATGCACGGATGGCCAAGCGCTCGTCGTGTGCCGAGCCAAGAATAGTGAACAGATAGTCCCTGAGCACCGGACTCCTCTCAGCGACCGCCTGAGCGTGCAAGGCACTCCAACTGGTGTCATCCGAATGCTCGGCGACAACCGTCATGATAATTTTTCGAAGTGGCGCAGGCATGGCCGCCGGATCCTTGGCTTGCGCGACAAATCGACGTTTTGCCTCGTCGATGACCGCCCCGTCGCCGAGCCGGCTCAGCGCCTTGATCAGGGTGTTGCGTAGCTTCGCGACAGACGTCGCCTCGCCACTTTTTGCCACCCAGCCTATCGATGAGAACACCGGCGAGAGTCTTTCGCGCGCAAACGCACGCAACACATTCTGACGCGCCTCGTCGCCCTGATAATAGTCGTCCAGCGACAGCATGTCGGACGCGATCCTCGACCAGATCGGTGCAGCCGCATCCACCGGCGTTGCCGCGACAAGTTTCAGATATTCCGTGATGGGCTCCAGCTTGGCAAACCCAAGCGCCCACTGATCCGCCAGCAGGCCCAGCTGATCGACCGGCGGTACTGTCGCAAAGTGCTCTGCGATTGTTTGTAACTGCGACGGCAGATAGAGCGTCCGATAATAGCCAGACTGACCCGCGTTCAGAATCACCGGAGCACAGCCCGGAACGACCAGCGAGGCGGCTTGTCCACGGACCACCGCGCGAACCTCAGCGCCACCTGCCTGTGATTGCGCGATCACGGGCACAGACCAGGACAGTGGCTTCTTGTCAGGGCGATCCTTGCTAAATTCCCCTTGGCTCAACTGCAGGTGAGTGGCGCCGTTCTGGCACGTGGCCGCCGTGACACGCACCATCGGAATACCCGGCTGCAACGTGAACTGGTGGGCGATCTCCCGAATATGCGACCCGGTGGCCGCTTCCATCGACTGCCAGAAGTCATCGGATGAGGTATTGCCATACGCATGCTCTCGCATATAGCGCCGCACGCCACTGCGCCAGGCATCAGGGCCGAGGTAGCCCTCCAGCATCCCGATCACGGCCTGTCCCTTCATGTAGGTGATCGAGTCGAAGGCAGCACTCGCCTCCTCTACGGTCGTGATGTGCTGTACCACCGGGTGCGTTGAGACAATCGCATCTTGCGCCATCGCAGCTTCACGCCCACCGACCTTGGCGAGTTCGGCATTCCATTCGGGATGCAGCTTTGCAGTCGTGCGCCCTTCCATCCAGGATGCAAAGCCTTCGTTGAGCCAAATATCATCCCACCAACGCATCGTGACCAGATCACCAAACCACTGGTGCGCCATCTCATGCGCTTCGGTCTCGAAGACGGCTTCCGTGTCCGATTGGGTCGCCAGGGCCGGGTCGAGCAGCAAGATGCTCTCGAAAGTAAAAATGGCACCCCAGTTCTCCATGGCGCCGAAGAACTGACTTTCACCCGGTGCGGCGATGTTGTCGAGCTTCGACAAAGGGTATGGCACACCGAAATAGTCGTTGTACTCGTGCAAAATTTCCTTTGCGGAAGCAAGCGCAAAAGCGCCTTGAGACACCACACCACGACGCGACACGACACCAAGTTCGGTGTCGCCTTCCTTGAGCGTTGCGCGCTCCAGATCACCGGTCGCGAAGAACATCAGATAGCTAGACATCTTCGGCGTCGCGGCAAATCGTACGCGCACACGCCCGCCGTCGAGCGCCGTACGACTGACCATGGGGGTATTGCTGACTGTCGTGTCGGCCGCTGGAACGATCGCCTCTAGCGTGAATACCGCCTTGTAGTTGGGCTCATCCCAACAGGGCAGCAAACGACGGGCATCCGAGTTCTCGAATTGAGTGAACAGCGCTCGCTTTGCTCCCGTGTCACTGGGATAGTCAAGTGCGAACAATCCCACTGCCTGCGTTCCAATTTTTCCTGAGTAGACGATCGACAGTCGATAGTTTCCTTTCGCCAGTCGCGTCGGAAAAGTGAACGTAGCGGTCTGCGAAGGTTCGTCGACACGAACGGTCGCGGCCAATGGCGCAACAAGCGAGCCACCAGCAATGCTTACCTCGCTTACGGCGAGGTCGGCCGCGTTCAAGGTGATGCTGGTTGTCGGCTGCATCACCTCTACCAGAATGCTCACCTTGCCGTCGAAGCGAAGTGCGGCGGCGTTGGGCTCGATTTCCACATCGTAGGCGAGTGGCTTTACGTGGCGAGGCAGTTGTGTCGTGGCGAGCGGTTCTGCAACCGCGACGGTCACCGACAGGGGGACGAGCAAGCCTACGGCCAGCACGAGTGACACGAAGGCCGCGCCATAGGCGCTTAGAAAGTGGCTGCGACTAACCATGGGACTTCCTTGATGAACGGCAAGCACTCGCGATACAGCTCGCGGGCGATACTGGATGAGGCGTTGCAATGTAGCAAAGTTTCAGCCGGGCAAGTGCGACAGGTCGATGGGCCTTCAGGGCGTCAACCGCTCGACCCGACATGGTTTTGATCTACACTTCGCGAATACAGATATCGGGAGCCACCATGACCTCGGCGTATAGACAAGTGACCGTGTATCCATGCGCGCGGCGTGCACTCGCCGGAATGCTGGTAGCCATGCTTTGGGTCGGCGTCGCTCATGGCGCGCCCTCCGTCGGGAGTTATCCAGCGGCGCCACGGGGTTCCGTGGTGGAGGATCATTTTGGCATTACGGTTGCGGATCCCTACCGTTGGCTCGAAGACCTAGATTCAGCGGAGACACGTGCCTTCGTGACCGCCGAGGGGGAGCTCACCGACCGCTACCTCGCGAGTCAGCCGGTTCGTAAAGCACTCAGGACGCGTCTCGCACGCCTGTACGACTACGAGCGTTATGGCACGCCATTCTCATCGGGCGGTCGATATTTCTACACCCGCAATACCGGATTGCAGAATCAATCTGTCCTGTACACCGCCGCGTCACTCAAAGGTGCCGCAACCGTGGCGCTAGACCCGAACCAGCTCTCGTCGGACGGCCACCTCACGGTCGTAGGCTACGTACCCAGCCACCACGGCCGTTGGCTGGCCTACGGGGTATCCATCTCGGGCTCCGACTGGACCGAATGGCGGGTGCGCGATTTGGCGAGCGGCCAGGACCTACCCGACGTACTGCCCTTCACTAAATACTACCCGCCCGTCTTTGCGCAGGACGACAGTGGTCTTTACTACAGCCGATTCCCAGCGCCGCCCGTGGGTCAAGAGCTTGCGGCCCAGGATGTCGGCAACGCGCTCTACTTTCATGCGCTCGGCACGGATCCAGCGTCAGACCCAAAGATCCTCGAGCGACCGACGCATGCCGACTGGCAGTATTCGCCGGCGCTCTCCGATGATGGCCGCTGGCTTGTTGTCGCGGTGGGCGAGGGCGAGGTCGGCGACAAGGGACTCGAGAACATTTATCTGCTGGATACTACGCAGGTCCAGAAGACTCCGATCAGTCTTTTCGAGGGTTTTGAGGCGGCCTACGACTACGTTGGCAGCGATCATGGAAAACTGTATTTCGTCACAACAAAAGATGCTCCCAACGGCAAGCTGATCGCCGTGGATCCAAGTGCGGACGGCGCACCCAGTCACCACGTGGTCATTCCGGAAGGACCGGACGCGATCGGCATCACCGAAAAGAGCGCCGCAATCGTCGGCCACCAGATTCTGGTGCGATCGCTACATGACGCGCATACCAGCGTGAGTGCCTATGATCTGGAGGGTCACCTGCTGCATAGCGTAGCGCTGCCCGGCACCGGCACTGCACACGGATTTGCCGGCTTGCCGAACGATCGTGAGACTTTCTATACCTTCACGGACCTCATCACACCACCCACTGTCTATCACTATGACATCGCGACCGGCCGCAGCCAGCGGTTCAAAGTGCCGAAGGTCGCGTTCAAGCCATCCGACTTCGAGCAGAAGCAGATCTTCTTTACCGGCAAGGACGGCACCCGTATCCCCATGCTCCTCGCCTATCGCAAGGGATTGAAACTCAATGGCCAAAATCCCGTACTGCTGTATGCCTACGGTGGATTTGCCATTCCCATGCTACCCACCTTCAACGCCGGCCGGATGGCTTGGCTCGAACAGGGCGGCGTATATGCCATCGCGAACATCCGTGGTGGTGGTGAGTATGGCGATGCGTGGCATCGGCAAGCGATCCGTGAACACAAGCAGGTGGTGTTCGATGACTTCATCAGCGCAGCCGAATGGCTGATCGCCAATCATTACACCTCGAGTCGGCGGCTCGCGATCCAAGGCGGCTCCAACGGTGGCTTGTTGATCGGCGCCTGCGTGACGCAACGCCCGGACTTGTATGGCGCAGCCGTTGCGCAAGTCGGTGTGATGGACATGCTGCGCTTCGACCGCTTCGGCCAAGGATCTGGCTGGACTGGCGAATACGGCTCACCGGACAAGCCCGAGGACTTCAAGTTTCTGCACGCCTACTCGCCTGTGCACAATGTCCATCCAGGGACGCACTATCCCGCGACGTTGATTGTTACTGGAGATCACGACACCCGCGTGATGCCGATGCACTCGTTCAAGCTGGCCGCAGCGATGCAGGCGGCACAGGTCGGACCCGAACCGATCCTGCTGCTCATCGAGCGCGCTTCAGGACATGGCGGCGGACCGAACGTTACTCAGGCAATCGATCAGAATGCCGACATCTACGCTTTCTTGGTCGACAGTCTTGGCTTGCGCCGCCACTGAGGTCTTTGAAGTCCGAACAAGCCACCCTCCGAAACCCGCATCAGCAACGCTTCCTGCAGGACGAGTGACGGATCTTTCGACAAGGATTTTTCGAACATGACCCGAGGAGCACCGCCCGCGATCTACTCGCCGGAGATTGCGCGAGAACTTACCCGGATCACCGGGCTTCCCGAGTTGTCCGACGAACAAGTCGCACGCGCGATGGCGGGAGCGGAAGCGGCCATTGCAGCACTCCGGGCCGTCGCGACGGCGTCGCTTTTTGATCAGGAGCCAGGCGCCTACCTTCTCGAGCTTGAACGACTGGCGTCCGACCCAACGACATGATCGAGGATGATCCGACCTTGGTGGCGACGGCGACCGCAATCGCCACGGGAGAGCTTTCCTCAGTGGAGGTCACTCGCCACCATCTGGCGAAAATACGAGCACTGAATCCCAAGCTCAACTGCTTCGTACGCGTGCGAGAGGATGAAGCTCTTGAGGACGCGCGTCGTGCGGATCTTGCGCGCGCCAGCGGACAGTCACTCGGGGCACTGCACGGGGTGCCGATCGCCCTCAAGGACATGTTCTACGATCCTGCCGAGGAGACGAGTTCCGGATCGACGATCCGTGCCGGCTTTCACGGGGAACGTCAGGCGACGATCTTGACGCGACTTCGCAACGCGGGTGCCGTCAATCTCGGTGCGCTCCACATGACCGAATTCGCGATGGGGCCGACGGGTCACAATGAGCGATTCGGCGTCTGCCACAATCCCTGGCGTACAGACGCCATCAGCGGTGGCTCATCCAGCGGCAGCGGCAGCGCAGTCGCCGCCCGTTTGTGCTTCGCAGCCGTTGGCTCGGACACCGCCGGATCCATCCGCACGCCCGCCGCGGCCTGTGGCGTGCTGGGACTCAAGCCCACCTATGGAAGGGTACCCAGAACCGGAGCGATGCCGCTCGCTTGGTCGTTGGACCATATCGGCCCCATCGCCCGCAGCGCCGCCGACCTTGCGCGATTGCTGGAGATCCTCGCCGGCCATGACCCTGGCGACCCGACGGCGAGCCGTCGCTCGGTACCGGCTTACGAGCGGGCACTGGAAGCCGGGTTGAGGGGACGCAGGATCGGCATACCACGCCGATGGGTCATGGAAGATGTCGCGTCATCGGTGGCCACGGTCACCGAAAGCGCGCTTAACACCCTGCAATCCGCAGGTGCAATCCTGGTATCTGTGGAAATTCCAGACAGCAGCAACTTGCTCGAACTCACCCGCCTGATCATGTATGCCGAGGCATCCGCTGCCCATGCGCACTGGCTACGCGGTCGCTACGCGGATTACTCGCCGCAGGTCGCCACCCGCCTGACGACGGGTGTGCTAGTACCCGCCACGTTGTATCTCGAGGCTTTGCAACATCGCACGATGGCGCTCCGGCAATTTTGTGACATGGTGTTCGCCAAGTGCGATGTGTTGGCGACACCAACCTTGCCAATGGAAGTTCCGTCGATCGCGGCGACGGATGTCGGCAACGACGGGATACTATGGCATGTCCTAGGAAGCCTCGGTCGATGCGTGGCCCCTTTCAACTACCTCGGTCTACCCGCACTCACGATGCCCATCGGCTTCACGGCGCCATGCCTACCGGCAGGACTGCAGATCATCGGCCGTCCGTTCGCCGAGCAGACGCTACTGAACATCGCGGCGGGATACCAACGTCTGACCGACTGGCATTCCAGACGCCCGCCCGTCTCATGACATCGGCGCCTCCGATCAAGCAGGACAGAGCAATCCTGCATGTCGACATGGACGCATTCTATGCGTCCGTCGAGCAGCGCGATCGACCCGAACTGCGAGGGAAACCGGTCATCGTCGGCGGCGGCACGGCGCGGGGCGTCGTCGCGGCGGCAAGCTACGAGGTCCGACAATACGGTGTGCATTCTGCGATGCCGACGCGGCAAGCTCTGGCGCGGTGCCCGGAGGCGATACTGGTGGCACCCCGTATGGACAGATACCGCGAGGCTTCTGCGACGGTGTTTTCCGTCTTTCAGGAGTTCACACCACAAATCCAAGGGCTTTCACTAGACGAGGCGTTTCTCGACGTGACGGGCAGCATCGGACTGTTCGGATCCCCTCTCGCGATGGCCACCGCGATAAAACTCGCCATCCGTGAGCGCACGCAGCTCACGGCCTCGGTCGGAATCAGCCACAACAAGCTACTGGCCAAAATCGCTTCCGACTTGGAAAAGCCTGACGGCTTGGTATGCATCGATCGCGACAATGCCACGCAACTGCTCGATCCGTTACCAATCCGAAAACTGCCCGGCATCGGCCCCAAGACAGCGGCTCGTCTCGAACACGCCGGACTACGAACCTTCCGCGACGTCCGCACCGCTTCTGCTCGTTGCCTCGAATCCATTTTCGGGCGCGACACCGAGCGCATCCGTGCCCGCGCAGCCGGTATTGACGATAGAGAAGTCCGAAGCGACGAGGCCGAAAAGCAGATCAGCGCCGAGGTGACCTTTGAGTCGGATCTCGAGACCCGAGAGGCACTGGAAGCAGAACTTGCACGTCTGGCAGACCGCGTCTCCAATCGACTGCGAAAGCGTCATCTCACGACGGCCACAGTGACAATCAAGATTCGGACCCAAGATTTCACCACGGTGACACGATCACGAAGCTTTCAGCCCGCCACGCAGGACACCGGAACGCTGCTGGGTATTGCACGCGGACTACTGCACGACTGGTGCGCGACGCGCACGACTCTCGGCGTGCGGCTGATCGGCATCAGCCTTGGAACGCTTGGCGAAGCCGGCCAGTTGGATCTTTTCACGGCCGCAAGCGCGGGTACGCCGACAGATCGCGGCATCCGGGCAGCGCGCACCATCGACCCCACTCTCGATAAAATCCGTGAGAAATTCGGCACGGCGGCGTTACAGCGAGCGAGCACCCTCGACCGACCGCTGACAGCCGACGGATTCAGAGACGCCAAGCGCCGGTAGCGGACGAAACGGCTGCAAAGCGGCTATCATGTCGGCATGTACACGAGCTTCTTCGGCCTCACCGAAAAACCTTTCTCGATCACGCCAGATCCTCGCTATCTCTATCTCAGCGAGCGGCATGCGGAGGCGCTTGCGCATCTGTTGTACGGCATCGAGGAAGCCGGCGGCTTCGTGCAACTCACGGGTGAGGTCGGTACTGGAAAGACCACTGTCATCCGCTGCCTGCTGAACCAGGTTCCCGCACATGCGGACGTGGCGCTCATACTCAACCCAAGGGTGACGCCTCAAGAGTTTCTGGTGACTATCTGCGATGAGCTACACATCACACTCAGCGAATCGCAAGCCACCAGTGTCAAGACCATCGTTGACGCACTCAACCGCTTTCTGCTCGAGGCCCACGCCAAGGGCCGGCGCGTGGTGGTGCTGGTCGACGAAGCGCAACAGCTTTCGGTGGAGGTGCTCGAGCAGGTGCGCCTGCTCACTAATCTGGAAACGGCTACTCACAAGCTCTTGCAAATCATCCTCGTTGGCCAGCCTGAACTGCGGGAGGTACTGGAGCGCAACGACTTGCGCCAACTCGCACAGCGCATCACGGGACGCTACCACCTGGAACCCTTGTCCGGCGATGAGGCATCCGACTACGTGCGCCATCGTCTCAAAGTGGCCGGCGCAACCGTGGAGATTTTCACGGACGCGGCGCTTGCCACTTTGGATCGGGCGGCGCGCGGCATTCCGAGACTCATCAACATCATTGCGGATCGCGCGTTGCTTGGTGCTTACAGCAGCGAGCGCCATCAGGTGACGCCAGCGCTGGTACGACGCGCTGCCAAGGAAGTCAGCGGCGCAGCCTCAATCCAATGGGCGGGCTGGAAGCTGTTGACGGCTATGGCTGTACTATTGGTCGCCGTGAGTCTCGTGGGCGGGTGGCTGCTCTGGTGGTCACCGAGGATGACTGCGCCACCGACGCCCGTCGCCACGGTCGCCGTCAAGACCAAAGCGCCGCCGGCGATCCTCGACTTTGTTTCAGAACACGCCGGCGCCACGGACACGGACCACGCGCTGGGTCGTTTGTTCACGCTGTGGGGACTCAGTAGCGATGTCAATGGTGGACGCCCATGCGATCAGATACAGACCGCGAGTTACGAGTGCCTCGCGCAGAAAGGCACGCTTGCGGAACTGACGGCCATCAACCGTCCCGTCATCCTCTCGTTGGTGCTGCCCGAGGGCGCCGAGCATCAGGTGGTGCTGGTGCGGGTACATGATCAGACCGCCACCGTCGATATTGACGGCGAGGTCATGGACGTCGATCTTCTGGACTTGAGTCGATACTGGTTCGGGGAGTTCCTGTTGGTGTGGCATCCGCCGGTGTCGGCGGGTCACTTGATCAAACCGGGCGTTCGGGGGCCGGAGATTGTCTGGCTACGGCAGGCGATCGGCGTTGCGCTCAAAAATCCCTCTATGGGCCGATCCGATCACTACGACCGCGCGTTGCAAGGTGCCGTCGAGAAGTTCCAGCAACTGCATCACCTCGCCGTGGACGGTATCGTCGGTCAGGAAACCCAACTGTTGCTTGATGGCTTGGTTGCAGCGCCGGGGACACCGACGCTTTCCGGGGGCACGCACTGATGTCTTTCATTCTGGATGCGCTAAGAAAATCGGAACACGCCCGGGCCAGTCGACTCCTCCCCGGCGTCCGCGAGCGAGCCACCCTCGAGCGCAGACCCCGCTGGTTGGCAGGATTGCTGGTCTCGATCGGCGTGTTGCTGATCGTCAATCTAGTGCTTCTGGTCTACATGCTGGGTCGTGGAGCACCCGCCAACACGAGCGCACCACCGATCGGTGTGGCGAACATGGCCGTACGTCCAACGACGACCCGCTCTGGCACGGTGCGCCCGCTGTCCGGTGAAAGCGCCGAGCTTGCGGCACCCGTGGAAGGCAACGTGACACCCCGCGCGGCACCGACGGTTGGCAAACCGATGCCGGCGGCAGCGCGATCGGTCAATGCCGCGACGACGGGCTTGGGCCTGCCATCGATTCGTCAGCTGCCACCGCAGGCAACCGCCGGGTTACCGGAACTCAACATGGAACTGCATGTCTTCGCCACGGACCCCGGGCAGCGCTTCGTGTTCATCAATGGCCAGCGGCTACAGGAGGGCGGCGCAACCCGAGAGGGTGTCGCGGTTGAAGCCATCACGCCAACAGGGGTGATACTGCGATACCAGGGTACGCGCTTCACGCTCCCTTGATACGGTTTGGTCCAACACCGATTGACAGCGCGGCGACAGTTCGCGAGCCTACGATCCGTCACGTTACTGAACCCTCACGAAGAACTGCTCTATGGATGATTCGAAGCCACCCGTCCTGCCGTCCATGGGTTTTGCGCCCATTGCCGGACCCAGCGCGCGTCTACTGATCCTGGGATCCTTACCCGGACAGACGTCTCTGTCCGAGCAGGAGTACTACGCGCAGCCTCGAAACGCTTTCTGGATGATCATGGGAGCGCTCTTCGAAGCCGGACCCTCACGCAGCTATCCCGAACGGGTCGCTCGTCTGATCGAGCGACATATCGCCGTCTGGGACGTCTGCGCAGTGGCCGCCCGTCCAGGCAGCCTGGATGCCGCCATCGATCCGCTCAGCGTAAAGCCCAATAATTTCGTCGAATTCTTCGAGCAGCACCCGGAGATCAATCAAATCGTCTTCAACGGCGCGACGGCAAATACGCTCTACAAGCAACACGTACTGCCCACACTGACGCCTGTACTTCGCAAGATACCCAGTCTGGTACTGCCCTCCACCAGCCCCACCCACGCGTCGCTGTCGCTGAAGGACAAACTCACTCAGTGGCAGGTCATCACCCGAAAGCTCAAACCTGGCAAGGCACCGCGCCCGCCCAAGGCGTAGCATGCCGGGGCGAATCCGCTAGACCACAGAGAAGCACCGCAATGATGTCACACAGCTTACCCTCCGAGATGAACTACATCACCGCGACTGCCGCTGGCGGACCCGAGGTCCTGAAGATCGCCCGAGGACCCGTGCCCACCCCGCGCGCACACGAGGTCCTCATCAAGGTGCTCGCGGCCGGCGTCAATCGCCCAGACGTGATGCAACGCGAGGGAAAATATCCGCCTCCCCCGGACGCAAGTCCGGTGATCGGTCTGGAAGTCGCTGGCGAAATCGTCGCGCTGGGAGCCGATGTTCTGGCCTACCGATTAGGCGACCGCGTGACAGCGCTCACCAATGGTGGCGGCTATGCGGAGTACTGTGTGGCGCCTGCAGCGCAATGCCTCCCATGGCCGACGGGTTTCGATGCCCTTCACGCTGCGGCACTTCCCGAAACGTACTTCACCGTCTGGGCGAACCTGTTCATCCACGGCCGGCTGGCTCGCGGCGAATCGGTACTTGTGCATGGCGGGACGAGCGGTATCGGTGTCACGGCGATCCAACTCGCGCGGGAATTCGGGGCGCGGGTATTCGCGACCGCGGGCAGCGATGACAAGTGCGCCGCATGCATCAAACTAGGTGCGGATACCGCGATCAACTACAAGACGGAAAATTTCGCTGAACGCGTTGCCGAACTGACCGGTGGCGCCGGCGTGCAGGTCGTGCTGGACATCGTCGGCGCACCGTATTTCGAGAGCAACCTGAAATGCCTTGCCATGGACGGTCGACTGGTTCAGGTGTCGACGATGCTGGGTGCCAAAGTAGATCGACTGGATCTCTTTCGTGTGATGCAAAAGCGGCTCACCATCACCGGCTCCACGATGCGACCACGGACCACCGCCGAAAAGGGGCTCATCGCGCAGGCTTTGAAGGAGCATGTGTGGCCAGCGCTGAGCGCGGGCCGCTGCACCCCGGTGATCTACAAAACCTTTGCGATGGCAGAGGCAGGTGCCGCACAGGCACTTATGGAGACCAGCGCACACATCGGCAAGATCATGCTCAAGGTGGCGGACTGACCACCCATCGCCCGCATACGCGATGACGCCGCGCCGCAGCCACTCACCAGTGCTGCGGTACTTTTCGCAATTGGGCGACGTCATACCCCATCGCCCGAACCTCGCCAATCAATCGCGTGTAATGTTCTTCGGGAATAGTTGGCGTCCTCGCCATGATCCACACGTAGTCGCGCGAGGAACGCGCAATGATCGTTTCCTGATAGTCGCGATCCAGGCTCGCGATCAGAAATTCCGATTTCAACGGCCATAGGAACTGCATGCCCCAGGTCGAGTGATTCACATAATCGACGACGAAGCCGGTCGGCGTGTAGCGCTTGGGCGCACCGTCGAAGGCTCCTTCCCGAAACGTGAAGGTGGTCGCGATCGTGCCGTCCTTGTTCCAGTCGTAACGTTCGATTGCATTGAAGGCGTTGCGCTCGATGAAGGTTGGGATATGAGCGATCACATACCAGTCGCCCATGAATCGCTGGATATCGACGTCAGCCACGGTCTTCACCGGCGCAAGACTCGTACTCGCACACCCTGCCATCATCAGCAGAAGTGTCGCGACGCCAATTCGGAAAAACATTCTAGATCGTGTCATGACCGCCTCATTAGGTGCCGGGGTGAGTCAGCCGGATCTGGTCGAGCGCGGCACGGTCCAGACGATAGACGGTCCATCCATCGACCGGTCGCGCTCCCATGGATTCATAGAATTCTATCGCCCGTCGGTTCCAGTTCAACACCGACCACTCGAGCCTGCCACAACCTCGCTCACTGGCGATTCGCGCGACGTCCAGGAGCAACCGTCGGCCGACACCATGGCCGCGAAATGCCGGGCGAATATACAGGTCTTCCAGGTGAATGCCGGGACGACACAGAAAGGTCGAAAAATTATGAAAGTACAACGCGAAGCCTGCGACCTCACCGTCGACCCGGGCGATCAGACTCTCGGCGAACCTCGTGGGGCCGAACAGGCTGTGGCGTAGGTCGTCCTCGGTGCCAACTACTTCGTGCGACAACCGCTCGAACTCTGCCAACTCGCGGATCAGTGACAACAGAATGGCTGCATCCCCGGGGGTGGCTACGCTGAATGTCGGTATCACGGCTTCTCCGCTGTCATGCCCAAGTGCCGATGTTACGCGATTCGCCGCAATCGTCAGCGCCCGATCAGCGCGGCGCTCAGTCCGGACGGCGGTCGGCGCAGCACGTTAAAGTCGCACTTCCATCATCGGGTAGGCGTGTCACACTATGGCCTCGGTGGAAATTTGGCGCGGGCACGACGAATGAAGAAACTCACCAATATTCTGATGAAAGGCCTGGCGGCGGTGCTGCCCATCGGCCTGACGCTCTATGCGGTGTGGTGGCTCGTCACCACGGCCGAGCGCGTGATGCGCGTGCTGATCCTGAGCTTCGTGCCCCCCGATCTCTACCGCCCGGGCATGGGCATCGCAGGAGGTCTCGTCCTGCTGTTCATCGCAGGCTCGCTGGTCAACGCGTATATCGTCCGGCGGGCGCTCGCGCTTTGGGAGGACCTACTCGGTCGAATCCCGCTGGTAAAAACCGTCTATAGCGCCGTGCGTGATGTGACGCGCTTGCTGCCGTCCGGCGAGGAACGCCATGATCTTCAGAGTGTGGTCATCTGGCGTGTCAGCGGCGCACGAATGCTCGGCTTCGTCACGCGAGATGCGCTCCCGGAGTTCAAAAAGCTCGCCGAGGATGCGGATCTGGTGGCAGTCTACTTTCCGATGAGCTACATGTTGGGCGGCTACACGCTTTATCTGCCAAAGCACGAACTAGAAGCGCTTGATATCAGCGTTGAAGCGGCGATGCGGCTGGCGCTTACCGGCGGCATGGCTTCCGCCACGACACGCAGCGAAGAAAACGCACCGCCAGCGGCGCGTTGATGCTCTCGATCAACGTACGAGGCGAGTGATCTTGGATCCCTCGATCGTCAGGTTGTACATCAGGCCTTGGTTTGAGAAGACAAAGCCGATGATCGGCTTTTCGACCGCCGCGGTGTCGATTTCGCCACCGGCACCGAGTGTCGCAATCGCGACGGAACCGTCAACACCTGCCTTCCATCCCTCACTCCGCTCGAAATGACGGAGCACGTCGTTGTTCATGAAGAAGACCACGACACTCTTGCGTTGCACGCCGAGCTGAAGGCCGATCGAGGCGGAAGCAATACTGTAGTAATTCGCGTTGCGTCCACCCACGAGTAGAGCGCCCTCGCCGTACTCGGCACCGACCCCCATGCCACCCTTGATGACACGCGGGAACACCAGAATGCCGTGAGCCTCTGCAGAAAGTTTCTTTGCCGCCGGCGACTGCTTGTAGAGCACCTCGAGCGCTTCACCGACACGGGCGTCGATTTCCTGCTTGGAAGCCGCATGTCCGAGCACGGGAAGCAGAAGCGCAACCACAACGCACACCAAGACTGATCGACGCAGGGTCATCATGGCCAACCTCGATATGGGCACCGATGGCCTATGGTACGCCGGTTGCAGCCTCGCGGGCGCCCGCGACAAGCGAGTGACGTGTCTCGGATTCCTCAAATACGTGTAGCCAGTCGCCACCCTGCCCCTCGTCCCGACGTCGCTGGTCGCAGGCGACTCATCACGCGACACCCGGTATTGAATGGCCTCGACCTCACGACACGCCGCGTCAATTCATATCGCGCGGCGCAAGTAATTGATTGAAATGACCAAAGCCTGTCCGCGCCCCCCGACCGGGCTACGGACGCCAAAGGTCGGCGAACTCACCAGGAAAGGAAGCGACCGCCGGATGACGATGGGGCAAGCCGAAGCCTTCACGACACCACCACGCGACAGCGTGACCACCGCCCGGTACTCTTAAGCTCCCGCCATATGGAAGCGAGCATCATGCGCCTTGAGATTAATCACGAAAGCCATGACATCGACGCCCCCGCCGACATGCCCCTGCTGTGGGTGCTGCGCGATCTGATCGGCCTGACCGGCACCAAATTCGGTTGCGGCGCCGCGCTGTGCGGCGCATGCACGGTGCACGTTGATGGCGTTGCAACGCGCTCTTGTGTATTACCGGTCTCGGCAGTCGCGGGCAAGAAGATCACCACGATCGAGGCGATCGGCGCGACCCCACTCGGCAAGCGCCTGCAGGACGCGTGGGTCGCCGAGGATGTACCACAGTGCGGCTACTGCCAATCAGGACAAATCATGGCGGCGGCCTCCTTGCTGCATGAAACACCGCGCCCCTCGGATACCCAGATCGATGAGGCCATGAATGGCAATCTCTGTCGATGCGGCACTTATAACCGAATTCGCAAGGCAATCCATCGCGCGGCCGGAGGATGATCATGTCATCACGCCACTCACGTAGGACCTTCCTCAAACACTCCAGCACGGGGGCGGCCGCACTGCTGCTCGGCATATCGCTGCCCGGAGTCTCGGAATCGGCCGCCGCCACACCGCTTGCGACGCCCCGAGATACGTCGCTCACCGCGTTCGTACGGATCGATGCCAGCGGGCGAGTCACGCTGGTCATTCCGAAATCGGAAATGGGACAAGGTGTGTTCACCGGGCTTTCGCAAGCGCTGGCGGATGAGCTCGAGGTGGATTGGGACATGATCTGCGTTGAGTCCGCGCCCGTGGCGCCGATCTACAATGCGCCATTCGTGCCGATGCAGTACACCGGCGGAAGCTCTTCGATCGCCGGAAGCTTTGCCGCGATGCGGACTGCCGGAGCAACCGCACGAATGCTGCTGATTGCGGCGGCGGCACAGGAACTCAGCGTGCCAGCAGACACACTGCACGCGGAACACGGCGCTGTGGTCAATCCGAAAAATGGCCGCCGCCTGCCTTACGGCACATTGGCGGCACGCGCCGCCTCTCTGCCAGTACCGAAAGATCCGCCACTGAAGGATCCGAAGCAATGGCGGTACATCGGAAAGCCGATGCCTCGCCTCGATGCGCTCGAGAAATCGAACGGTCGTGCACACTTTGGGCTCGACATCCGCGTGCCGAACCTCCATTTCGCGGTCGTGGCACGAGCGCCAACGTTCGGCGGACGCATCGCCAAACTCGACGCCAGTGCTGCCAAAGCGATCTCCGGCGTGGTGGCGATCAAGGAGATTCCCAGTGGGGTGGCCGTGATTGCGAGGCACACTTGGGCTGCGATGCAAGGCCGTCGCGCGCTCAAGATCGAGTGGCAGGCGGGCAAATCGGCGGGTTTCTCGAGCGCTCAGCTGAGCGCCGACTATGCGGCGCTCTCACGAAAGCCCGGCGTGCTGGTGCACGGGCGCGGCTCGGTCGCGGCCGTACACGACGGTATCCACCTTGAGGCCGACTACAGCACGCCGTTTCTTGCGCATGCGCCCATGGAGCCGCTCAACTGCCTCGTGGTCTTCGGACCTACCAGTTGCGACATTCACACGGGCACGCAGTTCCAGACCGCGGATCACCATGCGGCCGCTGAAGTCGCTGGCCTGCCGCCTGATCAGGTGCGCATACATACCCCGTATCTCGGAGGCGGCTTTGGACGACGCGCCAACCCGGCCAACGACTTCGTTCGTGAAGCTGTCTTCGTGGCGAAGGGGTTCGAGGCCCCCGTGATGACGGTCTGGTCTCGGGAAGACGATATTCGCGGAGGCTACTACCGACCGCTCGCCCACAATCGTCTGACAGTGACGATTGGCATTGATGGCAGACCATCGACCTGGACACATACCCAGGTAGTGCAAGCGCTCACCAAGGGCACGATGCTTGAAAAGCTCTCCGTCGACCCGAAAACCGGCGTCGAGCGAGCGCAACACGAAGGCGCATCGGATCTGCCCTATGAGATCGAGAATCTCGAGGTCCGGGTACACGATGGCACGGCCCCGGTACCCGTGCTGTGGTGGCGCTCAGTAGGCCACTCCAATACCGCCTTCGCGGTCGAAAGCTTCATGGACGAATGCGCTCATGCGGCCAAGGCCGATCCGCTGGACTATCGCCTTGCGCTACTCAAGAAGCAACCTCGCCACACGGCGGTACTCAAGCTCGTCGCCGAAAAGGCTCACTGGGGCCAGACGCCGCCACCCGGCAGGGCTCGGGGTCTTGCGGTACATGCCTCATTCAACAGCGTGGTCGCACAGGTGGCGGAAGTCTCGTTGGTCGATGGCAAGCCGCGAGTACACCGCGTGGTCGCCGCGGTGCACTGTGGCACCGCGGTCAATCCCAGCCTGATCGCGGCACAGATCGAGAGCGCGATCTGCTTTGGACTCTCGGCAGCCCTGCATGGCGAGATCGTCATCGACGGAGGACACGTCACGGCCGGCAACTTCAACGACTATCCCCCCGTTCGCATCGGGGAGATGCCGTCCGTCGAGGTGCACATCGTGCCGTCGACCGACTATCCCACCGGCATCGGCGAACCGGGATTGCCGCCCATTGCACCGGCCGTGGCGAACGCACTCTATGAACTGACCGGTGTGCGTGCTAGGCGCCTGCCGCTCACGCACACCGATTTCACAGGGTCACATCAGGCGTGATTCAGATGCCTTCGGCAGCCCGAGCCGCCTGTACCGCTGGGCGACTGTGAATGCGCGCGAGGTAATCCGCAAATACCGGCCAGGGCTTGAGATCAACACCGACCCGGCTTGTCCATCCGAGCACCGTGTAGAGGTAGGCGTCCGCCACGGAAAATTGGTCTCCCGTCAAAAACGGTTGCTGTGTCAGGGTATTCGCCACAAACCCCAAACGATTGCTCAGCATCGTCAGCGCTTTGGTTCGGGTGGCTTCCGGCGTTGACGGATCGAACAGAGGTCCGAAGTTCTTGTGCAGTTCGGAATTGATGAAACCCAACCACTCCTGCAAGCGGTAGCGGGCCATCGTGCCTTGCGGAGGCGCGAGCCCTGCCGCCGGCTTGAGATCGGCGACGTACTGCAGCACGACGGTGCCTTCGGTCAGCACTTCGCCGGAGTCCAACGCAAGTGCCGGGATGTAGCCTTTTGGATTGACCTTGAGGAAATCCCCACCATCGGCCATCTTTTTAGTCGCGAGATCCACAGCCATCGTATCGAACGAGGCGCCGATCTCCTTCAGGGCGATGTGCGACGCCAGCGAGCACGCGCCGGCTTTGTAATACAGCTTCATCTTCATGCCTCCATCGGTTTGAACTGACTCGTCAGACCCAGCTGAGCGAGCACGAAAGTATATTCTTCGGCGATTTCCCGATATCTCTGAAAGCGTCCCGACTTACCGCCGTGGCCGGATTCTAGATCCGTTCGGAGAATCACCGGCCGATCGTCCGTCTTGAGGGCTCTCAGACGGGCCACCCACTTTGCCGGCTCCCAGTACTGTACCTGACTATCATGTAGCCCGGTCGCTACGTAGAGCGAGGGATACTCGCGCGCAGCCACGTTGTCGTACGGCGAGTAGCTCAGCATGTAGGCGTAGCTCTGTGCATCGGCCGCTGGATCGCCCCACTCGTCATACTCGTTGGTCGTCAACGGGATGCTGTCATCGAGCATCGTCGTCACGATGTCCACGAAAGGCACATGAGCCACCAGCACACGATAAAGCGCCGGCTCCAGATTGGCGATCGCGCCGACAAGCAGCCCACCGGCGCTACCTCCCGCGGCGCAGACTCGAGCGGGGTCACAGACGCCCAGCGTCATCAAATGGCGCGTGACGTCGATGAAATCCTCGAAGGTATGTTTCTTGTTGAGCAGGCGACCATCGTCGTACCACTGTCTCCCGAGCTCCTGCCCACCGCGGACGTGGGCGATCGCGTAGACCACGCCGCGATCGACGAGCGAGAACACCGTGGATCGGAAACCCGGATCCTGCGACAAACCATAGGCGCCATAGCCATAAAGATACAGCGGCGCCGAGCCGTCGTGACGATGCTCTCGCCGATACAACAGGGAGATCGGTATTCGAGCGCCGTCCCGAGCAGACGCCCAGACCAGCTCCGTGCGGTAGCGTTCGGGATCGAAGCCGCCCTCCACGGGGTCGCGCTTTCTGAGCAAGCGTGTTCCTGACCGAAGATCTTGATCATAAGTGGTGCGTGGTGTCGAAGGAGACGCATAGACATAGCGCAAGATGGTGCTGGTAGGGTCCTCGTTCACACCCAGGCTCATTGTGTAGGTGGGCTCGTCCGCATCGATCATGAAATCCTGGGTGCCGCCCCAGCTCCGAACATGAATGCGACGGAGGCCACTCGAACGTTCGGCCACCACGAGGAATCCGCCCAGCACGGTGAAGTCCGAGATGTAGACCGCATCGCTCGTCACCACTTCGTCGCGCCACAGCGCACGATCGGCCGCGCTTTCGATCGGAACCGAGACGACACGAAAGTTGGTGGCTTCGGCATTGGTGCGGATCACGAAGCGGTCGCCGTAATCCTCCAGCTGGTATTCATGACCGTGCTCGCGTGGGATGGCAACGACGAACGGAGCGTTCGCGCCATCGGCCGAACCATAGCGCACCTCGCTCGACAAAGTGCTGCTCAGCGAAATGAAGACATAGCGACCACTTCGAGAGCGTTCGACGCCGAGATAATAGGAATCATCGTGCTCTTCATGGACGAGCACATCCGCTGGCTGGGATGTTCCCAAGGTGTGGCGCATCACGCGCGTACCCAGCAACGTCTCCGGATCCTTGGCGACGTAGAATAATGTCTTGCCGTCATCGGTCCAGGCAAGGTCGGACTCGACGTTCTCCAGGGCATCCGCGAGCGCGGTACCGGTCGAGAGGTCGCGGAACCGAATGGTGTGCTGACGCCTGCCGACACGATCCTCGGCATAGGCGAGCCATCTGCCGTCAGGCGACACCTCGAGATTGGCAACCTCATAAAATTCACTGCCAACGGCCTCGATGTTGGCGTCGAGCAGAATTTTTTCGGGCGCATCCGGCGCCCCGAATCGTGCTGCATAGATGGGGTATTCGCGACCCGCCTCATAGCGAATGTAGTGCCACACGCCTTCCTTGCAGTAGGGCACCGTCGAGTCATCCTGCTTAAGGCGTCCGACCAGTTCCCGATAGAGCCCTTCGCGACAGGACTCAAGCGGCGCGAACCACGCATCCGCGTAGTCATTTTCACGCGTCAGGTACTGGCGTACCTCGGGATCCTTGCGCTCGTCGTCACGCAGCCAGTAATACGGGTCCAACCGGCTACCGAAGGGCGAGAGCACCATGAATGGGCGCTCCTCGGCAACCGGGGGGAGCAGTGATTTGGGTTGCATGTGTTACGACGCGAAGCGATCAAGGAGCGATAGTCTAATCCAGCCAAGCGTCCGCCGTAGACATGCTAGCCTTGCCTCATGAGTGTACCCAGCAGACCTTTCAGTCGCCGGCCCGTGAGCACGCTTGCCGCCCTCTGCCTCTGCTGCGCGAGCATCACGCTCGGCACAGCAGCCTACGCCGGTCGCGCCGCTCGTCCGTCGGCGGATCCGTCCGAGTTCGACTACCCGCCGCTGCCGGCGAGCGGCAGCGTGGAGATGGACATCGGGCCTGACAGCCCGGTGTTCGATTTTCATTCTGGCAAGAGCGCGTACCGCGCATTTCGGCTACCGGAGGGCGCAGACCCCTACCTGGTCGACGTCGTGAGTTATCTGGTGCGCGCAAAGGATCTGGATAAGGCGCAGGTCTTCTATCCGTTCATCGCGATATTGACTGAGGACATGCTCGTCTCGAGGACCAGCGATGTGGACGCAGTGCACTTTGATTTACCGGTACTGGAGCGCACGTCGAGACCCGCTTATCGCCTGACGGTTGCGGTCGATCCGGTCACCACGCACGAGCGTTACATGGTGATATTCACTTCAGAAGAACTCATCGAACACGGCGCGCCCGAAGTACCGACGGACAACGGCGCGGAGCCGGAGGCGAGTCCTCGAACCTTCGCGGGTGCCGCACCCTATGGGACGGTCCGTGTCATCGTCCAGCCAATGAAAGCTCACGCACCCAACGATGCTCGACGCTGAAGAACGCGGACCTTAGGGACGCGCCGCCCGAATCGCTGCGACCCTCGCCCGCTGTTTCGGCAAGCGCCACCAGATCTCATACGCGAGAAACGCGAGTATCGAGAGGAAGAACGGCAGCAGCTCGAGAAGACCGCGATACGCCAGTACGCGCCCAAGCAGCGCCGCCGGTGACACGTTGGGCATCAGCAGCAGAATCACCGACTCGAAGACGCCGAGCCCACCGAGCGGCATGCTGCTGGCGAGCGCCGTCAGTATGCAAAGCACGTACACGCCGAGAAAGACGGCAAAAGGCATCGTGACGCCTGCCGGTAACAGCACATAGAGGATGCCCGCTGCGCCGCAGACCTCAGTGATGCCCACGCAATATTGCATGGCGGTCAACTGTGGCGGCGGCAAGGTCAGCAAAAACCGACCGAGGGCAATCGGCTCTCGTCGCACACTGATCAGCGTGAGATAGATCACATGCAAGGCGAGGATCGCAAGACCGGCGCCACGGGCCAACGCTGCCGACACGTGCAGTAGTGCCGCCGCAGCGTCGCTTTGCAATACCAGCGACATTCCGAGGAGCAACCCGAGGCCGGCGGGGTACGGGATCGCGGCGAGAAGTGCCATCTTGCCGATATCCAGGGGACGCATACCTGCGGCCGAGTAGATTCGGTATCGAATGGCGCCACCCGACACCGCCCCCCAGCCGATCATGTGACCAATCGGCGCAGCCAATAACAGACCGAGCGCGGCACGACGCTGACTGACGGGGCCGGCGACAAATGCGGCAATGCGCATTTCACAGTAGGTCAACGATCCGTACAGAACGAGCATCAGGACCACGCCGACGACCAGTTCCAGAACCGGGATCGCCTCGAGCGTCGCCAGCACCTCATGAACGCGAATATGAGCCAGCGTTCCCATGAGCACTTTTGCAGCCATGGCAATAATCGCCAGCGAAATGACGATCGGCAACAGGCGACGCAGGCGCGTGGACAGGGACACGGGTGCTTTCAACGAATCCGCCGCTCGGAATAGTTCTCTTCGATATTGTCTCGAAAAAAACTCCACTGTGCACCTGATGTAGAGAACCGACGCCAAGTGTCCAGCGATACCCCGGCATATTCGATCAGGCCGCCGTTCGACATTTCCACGCGCAGCAGACGATGAGTCTCATCGTAGCCGATTGCGCGCAAAGTACCGGCGTTCACGGGCTTCATCTCCACGCATGTACTCCGGCAGGTGTCGTCATATGGGCAAGCATCGTACGCGGCGAGCCGGTGTTTGGTGCACGAACCAGAATCGATTTCTCCTGGACCGGCGCCGGGACGCGAAAGACAAAGTGCGCCACCGGCCGCCCCTCGAGTGCCACGTCAAGCTGATAGTCACCGGGCGGATCACCGGCGGCGAGCGCCCAGTAGAAGTGTTGAACCTCACCTTGATCGACGATCTCGTCACCCTCGCTCATGGCGGTGCGACCATCTTTGGTGATCACGATGTCCGGATCGCTCGCCGCGTCGCCCCAGTCGGCGGGCGGCTTCGGTAAGCGCAAGCGCTCCTGCCAGTGCACTGATTTTCGACGGGTATCGAGGGTCAGCACCCAGCCAAACACCTGACCGCTGTCGGGTGGCAGCTCCTCGACCGATGTGAATTGCTCATCGCCATCGGCGGTCGCGTCGAGCCGACCGAACTCTGCTTTTCTGACGATGAGATCTGGCGCGACCCGGACGGGTCGTGTCGACACATTCGCAGTGGCCATCCAGCCGCCGGTAGTCGCTTGAGCAATGAAGGAAGGCGCCCGGTCACACGCAGCGAGCGAACCAACACAGAGCAGGATGGCGACGCGACGGAACTTCAACGTGTGGCACGTGATGTTGTGACGAGACCGCGATTATCACCGAATCGGCGCGGCCGTGCTTGCAGACGGCGGCACGAGCGGTGCTTAGCGCAGCACCCGCGTGAATGAGGCCATCGCGTGTACGCTCGCCGACGAGTCCCCGAGAAGACGTGCGCTCACCTCGTGGGCGTAACGCACGCCCAGCAGGTCACGGGCGACAGCCACCGGGTCGAGCTGCGCACGCAGATGTCCATGGCGTATGGCCGAAGCGACCAACTCGGACAGGATTTGCTGAAAATCCCTGAAAATACGCGCCAGCTGGTCGCGGACCGGAGACACCCGCTGGTCAAACTCGAGCGCACCCGCGAGAAATGGGCAGTGTCCGGGCAAACCGGCGGAACTCGGCCAGGCGAGCCACGCGCCAAACAAGGCATCGACTCGCGGCCTTCCGGCCGGTGCGTCCTTAGCGGGAACCACGACCGTGCGTTGGAAGGCTTCGATTGCCGAGGCAAGCGTTGCAAGCTGGAGCGCTTCCTTGGAGCCGAAGTGCGCGTAAAGCCCGCTCTTGGTCATACCGACGCGCTTGGCGAGCGGCTGCAGGTTGAGCCCCTCGAATCCATGGACGCAAACCGTCTCAAGCGCCGCCTGCAGAATCGCCGCTCTCGTGAGTGGACCGTTACCCATGCTTCAAAATAGCACGATCGGTCGTTTTAAACCACGGTGCCCGCGCTTTGCTTGGGCACCGTGGCGCAAGTCCGGGGGCGGCGGCCGCCCACCGCCGCTTACTTGCAGGCGGTCTCGCCGTCCTTGAAGTTGACTTCCATGACGCCACCGGCCGCGACATCGTGCTCGCAGGTCGCGGTGTCGGATGGCAAGGCCACCAGGAATTTCCACTTACCAGGGGCCATTGGACGAGTGGTGGCTTCACCCACGCAACTCACGCCGTCGGCGCCCTTGGCGAGCTTCACCGGGGTCAGAAACTCAGCCTTATTGGAAAGCTGTGGCGCGCCCGGCGCGATGCTGACAGGAATGACCTTGACGTTGACGTCTTCACACCCGCCGTTCTGGGTGATCGAGGCGACCTTGAGATTCATGTACAGCATTGGCGCACTACCGCTGCCGCCACAGCCGGCGACCGCACCGGTGAGCAGCGCGGCGGCTGTCAGCAGCGTCCAACGTGCGCGGCGATTCTGAAACTGGGCATTCGAGACTGGCATACGAGCTCCCCTAATGGTTCTGAATGACGAAGCGCATGTCGGCGCTGGTTCATTGTAGCCGGTCACGACGTCCCTCGGAAATCCACGATGCCGCCGGCGCCCGGGAGGTCGACTCTCGCCTCACGCCAGCAAACCCGAGACCACTCTGATGCCGACGGCGACCCGCACCAGTCCTTTCTCCGCCATCGCAATCTGCCTAACCCTCGCAGCGGTCGGCAGTGCACGGGGCGAGGATCTCTCCATGGCAAGCGGCCACGACCTCTACCGGCGTTTTTGCGAGAGTTGCCACGGCGCCAGCGGCCTCGGCGACGGGCCGAGTGCGCGGCATTTCAAATCCGATACCCCGGACCTCACCCGCATCAGCACGCGTCACGGGGGGCGCTTTCCGCACCGATGGGTCACCCGGATCGTTGACGGCACCAACCCCCGCCAACCCCATGGCCCGAAGGACATGCCCGCGTGGGGCAAGGAACTCGCCATGATCGACAGCCCTGGGCCGGGTGTCGCCGCACCGACCCAAGAGCGCATTCAACGACTGGTCGACTACCTCGAGTCGATCCAAAGACCCTGAGCACTCAGCTCCAGGGCGCCTCGAGCTCCCACAAGATTGGCCGGATCGTCCTCGACAAATGCACGCCCGCCGCAACGTGGCGAAAGCCGCGACGCAGGCGACGTCGATACCAATCGCCATCGCGACGGTAAACGTCCTGATCCGTGCGGGACTGATCCGCCGCGCGCCGCCAATCGGTGGCCGTCAGCACACTCAGATACAACGCGCCCCGGCTCAAGCGGGCGAGGTTTGCGATCGCTCGTGCGGCCGCGCGGTCGTCAAGGTACTGCAGAACATCGTGACAGACGACAAGATCATAGGGCTGAGCCGACTCAAAGTCGGCGAGCGATCCCTGGTGCCAGCCGAAACGCGCACAAAGATAGCGACTGAACTCAAGCCCCTCGTACCGAGCTTTTGGAAAGCGCGCCAACAAAGGCTCCCTGAGCAAGCCGATGCCGCAGCCCGCATCCAGAATTCTCCGCACCGGCAGCTCGAGATAGTCGACGACTCCGGCGATCAAACCCACGACGCGCGCGGCATCACCCGCATCCGCCACCCGAGTCTCCGGATCACCGTAGTACCGATCGAAAAAGGCGGCGTCAAACTCCTCAGCCTGACGTCTCACCCTCGCGCTAGTCGCTTTATTCATGGGCGCTCTGACACTCTTTCACCGACCGGCCGCCGCTCACGAGCCCGCCTTTGCGAGATCTCCACGCTGCCAGGGCAGTAACCCGAGCACCAGCGCACATCCTGTGAGTATCGTGACCGCTCCCACACACTGTATGGCGGTTAACGTCTCGTGCAACAGCGCGGTACCAATGATCACAGCCACCAGCGTCACGATGAACTCGACGCTGACTGCCCGGGTCGCACCCACCGAGGCAACCAGCCTGAAATACATCACATAGGCGAGCGCGCTCATCAGGGCTCCGAGCACCAGTAGATTGCACCAATCCTCCCAGGTTGGAACCACCCGCACCGGACTGACGGCCAGAAGCGGTAGCGAGAGGATGCCGCCGATGAAGAAAGCGCCGAGCGTGGTCTCGAAAGGCGCCACGGCGTTGAGCCGGGCGCTGGCATAGTTGCTGCCAATCGCCGAGCAGAGCGCGCCACCGATCGCACTCGCACACCCGAGCAAAAACCGCCCGGTGATCGCCTGTGATGGAAAGCCGACCAGCAATCCAATGCCGAGGACACCGAGCATCAGACCGACGACACGCGCCATGGTGATCTGTTCCAAACCCCACCAATGGCCGATCAGCATGGCAAACAACGGAATCGCCGCGACCAGAATGGCAGCCATCGCGGTACCGATTAAAGGCAATGCATAACACAGGCCAAGCAACTGAAGGACCACCGTGGTGGCGCCCACGATCAAGAACCGATGCCACGGGACCACGAATCTTAGCGATCGACCCGTGCTGAGCGAGATCAGCAGCAGAATCCCGGCAGCGATCAGCGCCCGAAAACACACAGCGCCAACCAACCCGAAGACTGCAACCACTCGCAACATGAACAGGAAGGAGAGCCCCCAAATCAAGGAGAGCGCCAGGTATTCGGCAAGCACACGAGGACTACGTATCGGCATCGCGAGAATGCTCGTTGGGAGTCCCACAGTGTACACGGCCGTGTCTAGGACATCACGGCTCGGCGCCTTGCGCCGTTATCACTCCACCGTGACGCTTTTGGCAAGATTTCTGGGCTGATCGACGTCGGTGCCGCGCAGCACGGCGACGTGATAGGCCAGCAGCTGCAAGGGAATGGTGTAGATGATCGGCGCCTGGAAATAGCTGACGTGCTTTGGCATCGTGATCACGTGGACGCCGTCGGACGCCGTCAATCCCGCCTCGGGGTCTGCAAATACATAGAGCTCACCGCCGCGAGCACGGACTTCCTGAAGATTCGACTTCAGCTTCTCGAGTAAATCGTTGTTGGGGGCCACCACCACGACGGGCATATCGGCATCGACCAGCGCGAGCGGCCCGTGCTTGAGCTCACCCGCCGCATAGGCCTCGGCATGGATATAGGAAATTTCCTTGAGCTTCAGCGCACCTTCCGAAGCAATGGCAGACAACGCGCCGCGCGCAAGGAACAGCGCGTGACGCTTGTCGACGAATTTCTCAGCCAACGCGCGGACGGCGGTGTCGAGCGCCAGAGTCTCATCGATCAAGCGTGGCACCTCGATGAGGCGATCGATGAGATTGCGTTCGCGATCAGGATCTATCCCGTGATGCTTGCCAAGCGCCACCACCAACATGTTGAGTGCGGCCAACTGAGTGGTGAACGCTTTGGTCGAGGCCACGCCGATCTCGGGGCCGGCACGGGTGAGCATCACGAGTTCCGATTCACGCACCAACGAGGATTCCGGCGCATTGCAGATCGCGAGCGTCGACAGGTATCCGGCCTGCTTGGCCAGACGAAGCGCGGCGAGGGTATCGGCGGTCTCGCCGGACTGTGAGATCGATACGAAGAGTGTGTTCGGCGGTACCACGGGGTCGCGATAGCGAAACTCGCTGGCGATGTCGACCCAGCACGGCAACCGACAGATCTGCTCGATGAAGTACCTGGCGACCGATCCCGCGTGCCAGCTAGTGCCGCACGCGACGATTTGCACGGCACGCGTACGCTTCAGCACGTCGACGGCCGCAGGCCCGAACGCGGCCTCCAGAAGCTTGCCTCCCGCCACACGCTCCTCGAGGGTCTGCGCGACGGCACGGGCCTGCTCGTGGATCTCCTTCAGCATGTAGTGCGGATAGTCGCCTTTGTCGGCAGCGTCCGCAGCGAGCTCACTGAGACGGACGGGTCGATCGGCAACGTTTCCCGCCGAGTCGAGGACCCGCACGGTCTCTCGGGTCACGATCGCCACATCACCTTCGTCGAGAAACTGGAACCGCCGGGTCACCGGCAACAAGGCAGCGACGTCCGAGGCCACGAAGTTCTCGCCCTCGCCAAGACCAATGACCACCGGGCAGCCCGCCCGAGCAAGAATGAGAGTGCCCGCCGTATCCTCGCTGATGACTGCAAGCGCATAGGCGCCCTGCAGTTCCGCTACGGTGGACCGGACGGCGTCAAACAGGCTCGGGCTGCGACTACGGTGATAATGAATACGATGGGCGATCACCTCGGTGTCGGTCTCGGAGGTGAACGCATAGCCACGCGCCGTCAGATCGGCACGCAGGGCCTCGTGGTTCTCGATGATGCCGTTGTGGACGATCGCGATGCCATCGCGCGAGACGTGGGGGTGTGCATTGCGCTCACTCGGTACGCCGTGGGTCGCCCAGCGAGTATGGGCGATGCCCAGAGTACCTCGAGTGGGTGAATCATCAAGCGCTTCACGAAGGCGAGACACCTTGCCGACAGCACGAATGCGCGTCAGCTGGAGACTGTCGTCCAGAATGGCCACACCCGCGGAGTCATAGCCGCGGTACTCGAGTCGCTCTAGGCCCTCGATCAGCACGGGAACTACGTCCCGACCCGCCACAGCACCGACAATTCCACACATTCAGCTACCCTCGTTCCATGGGTCTGGCCCCCGGATGGGGTGAGCGATTATGACGTATCCGGTGACAGCGAAGCCGCCGGGACGCCATAAACGCGCGCTGTGTCTCAGTCGCTGCTGTCGCCGGGCGGGCTCTTTTGACGCGCAATGAGTGCAGCGCGCTGTTCAGGCGTCGCCTTGGCGGGACGACGCCATTTACTCACCGTCTGTTGGCGACTGCGCTCAAGCGTCAACCCCCCTGGCGGCACCACCTTGGTGATCGTTGAGCCGGCACCGATCGTCGCATCGCGGCCGATGGTGATTGGCGCAACCAGCATGCTGCCAGAACCGATGAACACGCCGTCCTCGATGACCGTCGGCCATTTGTTGCTGCCGTCGTAGTTACAGGTGATGGTACCGGCGCCAACGTTGACACCATCACCTACGGTCGCATCACCGAGGTAGCTCAGATGGTTGGCCTTGCTACCGACGCCGATCGATGCGTTCTTGACCTCGACGAAATTGCCGATATGAACGTCATCAGCAAGGGCCGCCCCGGGCCTCAGTCGCGCGAAAGGTCCGATCACGCAACGCGTTCCGACCACCGCACCATCGAGCACCGAGTAGGCGTGCACCACCGTACCCGCACCCAGCGTGACGTTGCGTAGTAGCACTCCCGGACCGACGGTGACGCGATCGCCGAGCACCACCGTTCCCTCGAGCACGACGTTGATGTCGAGCGTCACGTCGCGCCCCACCTCGACCTCGCCGCGGATGTCGACGCGTAACGGATCAATGATCGTGACCCCCGCGACCATCAGTGCCTCCGCACGCAGTCGGCGATAGTCGGCTTCCAATGCGGCCAGTTGCCGCTTGTCGTTGACGCCGAGGACCTCGGCGACCGTCGGAGCCACCACGACGTCGACTTTGAAGCCGTCCCGAACGGCCGACGTCACGATATCAGTCAGGTAGTACTCGCCCTGAGCATTGTCGTTTCGCAGTGCATTGAGCCAGCGCTTCAAGGCGCCCGCGGGCGCCACCATCAGTCCCGTGTTGCATTCACGAACACTCTGTTCTTTGCGGGTCGCGTCTTTCTGCTCGACGATTCGATAGACATTGTTGGCGTTGTCTCGCAGTACCCGGCCATAGCCTGTCGGGTCCTCGAGCATGACCGACAGGACCGCCAAGGAACGTTCTCCACCCCGAGCGACCAGATCCTTGAGCGTGGCGGGGTCCACCAGAGGCACGTCGCCGTACAGCACCAACACGAGATGGTCGTCGGCAATCGCCGGCATCGCCTGCATGACGGCGTGTCCGGTGCCGAGTTGCTCGCCCTGCAGCGACCATACGATCGGTGCGTCGGAAAAGGCGGCACGAACTCGCTCGCCGCCATGCCCGTAAACCACATGGATGGCGTCGGCGCCGAGCGCCGCCGCAGCGTTAAGCACGTGCCCCAGCAGTGGACGACCCGCCAGTGGCTGCAGCACCTTCGGCAGCTCGCTGTTCATTCGCTTGCCCTGACCCGCGGCCAGAATGACGACACTGAGCGGCATATACATTTTCCCACCGATCCAATCCCGCCATTGTCGCATGCCCGCGCGAGCGGCCATCAGACCGAGTCGAGGGTATCCGGATGTCGACAGAGCAGCGGCATCGGGCGCGGGAGGACACACGATCTGCGCCGGTTCGGAGATGGTCGCCCTGCCGACATAACGTGTAAGCCATTGATTGAGTTTTGTTTTAGCGAGCTCCGGCGGCCTTTTCGGAGCCACGCCACCACGTTGTGGAAGCGTGCGGCGCGCTCTGTATTTTGATAAAATTCAAATTATGACGCCGCCGGAAACGCTATTCAAAGCACTGGCCGACCCTCACCGGCGACGCGTCCTAGCGGCCCTGCGGGAAGGTCCACGATCGGCAGGCGAACTGGCTCAGCGGCTGCCGATCACCAAAGGCACGCTCTCGCATCATCTCAACATCCTAAAATCCGCCGACCTGGTGCGAGTCGAGCGTCAGGGCCAGCAACGCGTCTATTCACTCAACACCACGGTCGTCGACGACATGCTGACGGTACTCGCGGAACTCTTTGGAACCAAGGAAGGCAAATCACATGGCTGACCTACTGCGCCGATACGGGCTGGCACTGATCGGGCTCGCCCTGATTCTGCTCGTGCCGCTTGCGGTCTATCACCGCCTGCCGGATCCGATGCCCACGCACTGGAACCTCTCGGGCGAGGTCGATGGCTGGATGCCGCGCCGCTGGGGCGCAGCACTCATGCCCATGATCAGCCTGGTCACCACCCTGCTGATGATTGCGGCACCGCGTCTGTCACCGCGCGGTTTCGGCATGGCATCCCTCGAGCGTACCTATCCTTGGATCGTCACCGCCGTGGTGTGCTTCGAGCTCTACCTGAGCGCGCTCATTCTGAACGCCGCGCTAAACGGCGCCACGCTCACCGTCGGTCAGCCATTGACCGTGATCGGTCTGTTGCTCGCCGTGCTGGGAAACTATTTTGGCAAGACCACCCGAAACTTCTTCTTCGGTGTGCGCACGCCCTGGACGATGGCGGACGACGAAGTGTGGCGACGCACCCACCGCCTTGCCGCACCCTTGTTCGTGGCGGGGGGCATTGTGCTGATGCTAATCGGATCGACCCAGGCGACGCCGGAGTATCTGGCGCTCGCGACGCTGAGCATCGTAGTGATCGTACCGGTGGTGTACTCGTACCTGCTGTGGCGCTTGATCCGCGAGCGCGGCAACCCGAATGCCGCCGCACCGTACAAGGAACGAGACTGAGTCGTTATTGCTTGAGCTTGCGGATGCGTTCGAGAATCTTGATCTGGGCGACAGCGCGCAACAGCTCCGCCTGCGCCTCCGCCAACGTGACCGAGTCGGTCTTCTCGCGCAACAGCTCTTCGGCACGCTGCTTCGCAGCCAGCGCCGCCGCTTCATCGAGATCGTGTGCTCGCGCTGCCGTATCCGCGAGGACGGTCACCCGCTGAGGCTGGATCTCGAGCGCACCGCCGCCGACGTAGAACTGCTGTTCTTCGCCGGAGGGCAATTGAACGCGCACTTCCCCCGCCTTCAACATCGTGAGCAGCGGCGCATGGCGTGGCGCGATGCCGAGCTCGCCCTGCTGCGCCGGCACGAACACCATCGCGGCGGCACCGGAGAAGATTTCCCCTTCCGCACTGACGATGTCGACGTTGATTGTGGCCATCAGGCGTTCCTCAGCTCAGCGTCTTCGCTTTTTCGGCCGCTTCTTCGATCGAACCGACCATGTAGAACGCCTGCTCCGGCAGATGATCGTACTCGCCGGCGATGATCGCCTTGAAGCCGCGAATCGTGTCTTTCAGTGACACGTATTTGCCGGGTGAGCCGGTGAACACTTCAGCGACATGGAAGGGCTGCGACAGGAAGCGCTGGATCTTACGCGCACGGTAGACGGTGAGCTTGTCTTCGGCCGACAGCTCATCCATACCGAGAATCGCAATGATGTCCTGCAGTTCCTTGTAGCGCTGCAAGATCGCCTGCACGCCGCGGGCGGTGTTGTAGTGTTCCTCGCCGATCACCAGCGGATCAAGCTGACGCGAGGTCGAGTCGAGCGGATCAACCGCCGGATAAATGCCGAGCGCCGCAATCTGTCGCGACAACACGACGGTGGCGTCGAGATGGGCGAAGGTCGTGGCGGGCGAAGGATCGGTCAAATCGTCCGCAGGAACGTAGACCGCCTGAATCGAGGTGATCGAACCGGTCTTGGTGGACGTGATGCGCTCCTGCAGGACGCCCATCTCCTCGGCGAGGGTGGGCTGATAACCCACCGCCGATGGCATACGACCGAGCAGCGCGGACACTTCAGTGCCGGCCAGCGTGTAACGGTAGATGTTGTCGATGAACAGGAGCACGTCGCGGCCCTTGCCGTTCGCCTGCTTCTCATCGCGGAAGTACTCGGCCATCGTAAGACCCGTGAGCGCGACACGCAGACGGTTGCCCGGTGGCTCGTTCATCTGACCGTAGACCATCGCCACCTTGGAGTTCTCGAGGTTCTCGAGGTCGATGACCTTCGACTCGGCCATCTCGTGATAGAAGTCATTGCCCTCGCGGGTACGCTCGCCGACGCCCGCGAACACCGACAGACCCGAGTGAGCCTTGGCGATGTTGTTGATGAGCTCGAGCATGTTGACGGTCTTGCCGACACCGGCGCCGCCGAACAGGCCGACCTTGCCGCCCTTTGCGAAAGGCACGAGCAGATCGATGACCTTGATGCCGGTTTCCAGCAGGTCCTGACCACCCGCCTGTTCGTCGTACGAGGGCGCCGGACGATGGATTTCCCAATGATCCTGCGCCTTGACGGGACCCCGTTCGTCCTGGGGATCGCCGAGCACGTCCATGATGCGGCCCAGTGTCCCGGTGCCGACCGGCACGGAGATGCCGCGTCCCGTGGCGCGCACGGTGATGCCGCGCTTCAGGCCTTCGGAGACGCCCATCGCGATGCAACGCACCACGCCGTCACCGAGCTGCTGCTGCACCTCGAGGGTCAGTTCACGACCGCTGTCTTCAAGCTTCAGGGCTTCGTAGACCTGGGGGACCGATTCCCGCGGGAATTCGACGTCGATCACGGCGCCGATGATCTGGACGATCTTGCCGGTGGTGGTCATGGGTGTGCTCATGGGTTCGAACCTTTACTCAAACGGCAGCCGCGCCGCCGACGATCTCGGAAATTTCCTTGGTAATCGAAGCCTGCCGCGCCTTGTTGTAGATCAGCTGCAGTTCATCGATCAGTTTGCCCGCATTGTCGGTCGCGCTCTTCATCGCGACCATCCGTGCGGCCATCTCGCAGGCGACGTTCTCGACGGCGCCTTGATACACCTGAGCCTCGACATAGCGCGACAACAATCCATCAAGGATGTCCGCCGCAGAGGGCTCGTAGAGATATTCGAACAGTTCCGGCAGCTCCGGACTCTTGACCGGCTCCGCGGGCAGCAACTGCTGGACCGTCGGTTTCTGGCTCATCGTATTGACGAACTGCGCGTTGACGATCAGCAACCGGTCGATGGCGCCATCGGTATACGCATCGAGCATGACCTTCAGCGCGCCGATGAAGGCCGGCACGTGAGGCCGGTCACCGAGGTGGGTGACGGTCGCTGCGATAGGCATCTTGAGACGCCGAAAGAACTGAGTCGCCTTGGAGCCGAAGAGGCACAACTGCACCTCGATGCCCTTGTCCTCATACTCCCGGATCGTCGCCAGCGTCTGCTTGAAGACATTGACGTTGAGACCACCGCACAATCCGCGGTCGGTGCTCACCACGATCAGCCCCACCGACTTCACCGGCCGCTCGACCAGGAATGGATGCCGATGATCGGGATTGGTCAGTCGCACGTGACCGATGACCTGGCGGATCTTCTCGGCATAGGGACGCGCTGCGCGCATGCGCTCCTGAGCCTTGCGCATCTTGCTCGCAGCGACCATCTGCATGGCCTTGGTGATCTTCTGCGTGCTCTTGATGCTCGCGATCTTGGTGCGGATTTCTTTCGCGCCGGGCATGTGTCTTGGCCTAGAAGCTCGCCGTGGAGAAGAAGTCCTCGCAGACCTTCTTGAGGGCTGCTTCGACGTCCTTCGAAAGATCAGGCTTGTCGTTGATCGACTTGAGCAGCTCCGCGGCGTTGGTCTTCGCGAAGGACAACAACTGCGCCTCGGCCTGGACGATCTTGTCCTTCGGCACCTTGTCGTAATAACCGCTGTTGACGGCATAGAGCGACAGGCCCATTTCGGCTACCGACATCGGCGAGTACTGTGTCTGCTTCATCAGTTCGGTCACGCGCTGGCCGCGCTCGAGCTGCTTACGGGTCGCCTCGTCGAGATCGGAAGCGAACTGCGAGAAGGCCGCAAGCTCGCGGTACTGAGCGAGCGCGAGACGCACGCCACCACCGAGCTTCTTGATGATGTTGGTCTGGGCAGCGCCACCGACGCGCGACACCGAGATGCCGGCGTTGATTGCCGGGCGGATGCCTGCGTTGAAGAGGTCGCTCTCGAGAAAGATCTGGCCGTCGGTGATCGAAATCACGTTGGTCGGCACGAACGCGGTGACGTCGCCCGCTTGGGTCTCGATGATCGGCAGTCCCGTGAGGGAGCCGGTCTTGCCCTTGACGCGACCCTGGGTGGCCGTTTCCACATAGGCGGAGTTCACTCGAGCCGAGCGCTCGAGCAATCGTGAGTGCAGATAGAACACATCGCCGGGATACGCTTCGCGGCCCGGCGGGCGGCGCAGCAGCAGCGAGATCTGACGGTAGGCCCAGGCCTGCTTGGTCAAATCGTCATAAATGATGAGCGCATCTTCACCGTTGTCCATGAAGTACTCGCCCATCGCACAACCCGAGTAGGGCGCGAGGTACTGCATGGCGGCGGGGATAGAGGCCGAAGCGGCGACAATGATGGTGTGGGCCATCGCGCCGTGTTCCTCGAGCTTTCGCACCACGTTGGCGATCGAGCTCTGCTTCTGGCCGATCGCAACGTAGATGCACTTAACGCCCGTGCCCTTCTGATTGATGATCGTATCGATCGCGACGGCAGTCTTGCCGGTCTGGCGATCGCCGATGATCAGTTCGCGCTGACCGCGACCGATCGGCACCATCGCATCGATCGCCTTGAGGCCCGTCTGTACGGGTTGGTTGACGCTCTGGCGGTAGATCACGCCCGGCGCCACGCGCTCGACCGGGGCACGAGCCGCGGCGTTCAACGGACCCTTGCCGTCGATCGGATTGCCGAGCGCGTCCACCACGCGGCCAAGGAGCTCCGGACCCACGGGCACTTCGAGAATGCGGCCGGTCGTCTTGACGGGCTGGCCTTCACGAATGTGGCCGTACTCACCGAGGACGACGGCGCCGACCGAATCACGCTCGAGATTGAGCGCGAGACCGAAGGTATTCTCCGGGAACTCGATCATTTCACCGTAACGCACGTCGGCAAGGCCGTGCACGCGCACGATGCCGTCGGTGACGCTGACCACGGTGCCGACATTGCTCGCTTCCGCGGCAGCGTCGAACTGCGAGATCCGGGCCTTGATGAGATCGCTGATCTCTGAAGCCTTGATGGACATGCTGTTTTCCTTACCTAAACCTATGCGGCCCGGAGCGACACTGCGCTCAAGGCTGGGACATCTGCTGCTCGAGGCGCACGAGGCGTCCCGCGAGCGATCCGTCAATCACCCAATCACCGGCGCGAACGATCGCACCGCCAATCAATTCGGCATTCACGGTCTCGACAATGCGAACCTGACGACCGAAACGGGTACCGAGCGCCGACGACAATCGCGCACGCTGCTCGTCGGACAACGACAACGCGGTCGTGACCTCCACATCGAGCGTATTCTCGACTTCGGCACGCAAAACCTCGAACTGCGCGGAAATTTCCGCAAGCAATGCGAGGCGGCGATTCTCGGCGAGGACGCCGAGGAAGTTACGTGCGTTCTGATCGACCGACACCCCGGCACCGATCGCAACGTCGGCAATCAGCCCGACGAGATCCGCAGGACGAACTCGCGGATTGCCGAGCAGCTTCGCCGCATCCGGGGTCGCCGTCACCGCGGCACCGGCCGCCAGAAGCTGCGACCAGACCCCAAGCGCATTCGCGCTGCGGCCGTGCTCGAACGCCGCGCGTGCGTAGGGTCTTGCGATGGTGGCTGTTTCTGCCATGGATCAGCGCGCCGCCACGATGCGATCAGCGAGTTCGTCGAGCAATCCGGCGTGCGCCTTGGCATCGACCTCGCGTCGCAGCAGTTGCGAAGCACCGGCAACCGCGAGATTGGCGACCTCGGCACGCAGCTCACCGCGTACGCGGGCAGTCTCGGTCGACACCTCCTCGCGGGCGGCGGCAATGAGCCTCGCCCCTTCGGCAATCGCGGTACCGCGCGCCTCGTCGACCACCGTACCCGCTGCGCGGTTGGCCTGGTCGACGATCTGCATCGCTTTGTTGCGCGCATCCCGAACGATCTCGAGCGCTTCGCCCTTCGCCTGCTCCAGTTCCTTCTGGCTGCGATCTGCAGCCGCAAGGCCTTCGGCAATCTTGGCGCGACGCACCTCGATGGCCGTCATGATGTTCGGCCAGCCGAACTGCATGACAAGCCAAGCCACGGCGAAGAACGCCAGGCCCTGGATGATCAGAGTGATCGTAATGCTCATGACTGTCTCCTCATTACCGGCGGCACCCGGGCGAGGTCGCCCGCGGCACCCCCTGTAAGGACCCTTACTTGGCGCCGAGCGCCGCGAGGAATGGGTTCGAGAAAATCAGCAGCAGGGCGATAGCGACGCCGATGATCGGCACCGCATCGAGCAGACCCGCGACGATGAACATGCGCGTCTGCAGCATGGGGGCGAGCTCCGGCTGACGCGAGGCGCCTTCCAGGAACTTGCCGCCGAGCAGCGCAAAGCCGATTGCCGTACCGAGCGCGCCCAAGCCGATCAGAAGGCCTGCAGCGATGACGGTCATGCTCATCACCTGCGCGATCTGGACGATGTGATTCTCCATGGTCTTCTCCGTAACTCCGAAAAGGTCGATTGAATGGTCCGATTAACTTCGATCTACAAAAATACGATCAGTGATGCTCAGCAGCCATGCTGAGATAGACCACGGTCAGCATCATGAAGATGAACGCCTGTAGCGTGATCACCAGCACGTGGAACGCGGTCCAAACAAAACCCGCCACAAATTGTAGCGGCGCCATCACATAGGTCATGCCCGACGACAGGCTCGCACCGAGCGTCATGCAGGCGATCAGGATGAAGATCAGTTCGCCGGCGTACATGTTGCCGAACAGTCGCAGGCTGAGCGATATCGGCCGCACCGCTTCCTCGATGAGACGCAGCAGCAGATTGGGTCCCGCCACCAGAATCTTGCCGACCACGCCGTTGGCATGGAACGGCGCCGAGACGAATTCACTCAGGAAGCCGCCGAGACCCTTGTGCTTGATGCCGTAATACTGAATCAGGAAGAAAACACAAATCGACATGCCAAAGGTCGTGCTGAGATCAGCCGTCGGCACGACGCGCAGATGCTCGAAACCCAGGTGATGAGCAGCTGCCGGCAACGCGTCGACCGGGAGCATGTCCATGAAATTCATAAGGAAAACGAGGCAAAAGATCGTGATCGCGAGCGGCGCGATCAACTTGCCATCACCATGGAAGGTTTCCTTGACCAGGCCGTCGACGAACTCGACGATGAGCTCGACGGCACACTGCAGCTTACCGGGAACACCCGCGGTGGCGCGACGGGCGACGCCGATGAAAACGGTGACGAACAGAAGCGCCAGCAGCACCTTGAAGAAGATGCTGTCCAGATGGAGCGCATTGAAGCCCTCACCTCGGCTCAGGTGCTCGAGATGATGCTTGATGTACCCCGTCATGCTTTCTGGGCCTTCGGCAGCCATCGATGTCCCGTCTCCTCAATGAATCCGCGCCACAGCAACCCAAAATCCGATCTGCGCTGCAATCAACCCCAGCAACAGCGGCAGCGGGGGTTCCTCCGCCACGCCGAGCGCCAACCACAGCGCCACACCCACCCAAACCCACTTCAGCGCCTCGCCTACGTAGGCCGCTCTGGAAAGCGTCCTGGCCGGCGCGACTCCGGGCTGGAATAAAACCCAGCCAAACAATACGTTACCCAGCGTCACCACCATCCCACCGACCAGCGCCGCCTTGAGCGCCAGCAGGCCCTGGGCGACACCGATCGCCAGTGCTGCGGCCACCGCGCACACCGCCTGTACGGCGGCGTAACGAAGGACCAAGCGGCGACCACGCGCCCGATGACTGTCCAGAGAACGACTCATCGGTTGCACTGCACCATGCTGTCGCCTCGCCACACTCGAGTGCACAAAAAAACCACTTCCAGCCATCGTGACGACGCTTGTAGAAGTGGCCTTTCGGCATCAGGGATCGCGAGGAGCACCCCTCGAAGCGGGCGCATTATAGGATTCTTTGTGCAGTGCTTCAACCACAATCAGCGGACGGGGGCCGATTCACTAAGTACAGGTGCGTAAAGCGTTTTCCCAACCCGCCCATCAATGGATGCGGGCCAGAATTCCATCGAGCTCCTCGAGGCTCGAGTAGGCGATCACCAGCTGCCCCCGACCGTTGCTGCCGTGCTTGAACACAACCTTCGTGCCGAGCTTCTCGCCCAGATCCTGCTCGAGCCTGCGCACATCCGCATCCAGCCGAGGCGCCTCCTCGGGACCACGCCCCGGCGCGACGAGTCGGCGCACGAGCGCCTCCGTCTCGCGCACCGAGAGGCCTTTCTTGGCCACCAGCGCGCCGACTTCCGCCTGCTGGCGACGCGTGGTCAGACCAAGCAGTGCGCGACCGTGACCCATCTCGAGGGTCCGCTCCGACAGCAATGTCTTCACCTCGTCGGCAAGCTCCAGCAACCTGAGCAGGTTCGACACGGAAGCACGAGAGCGACCAACCGCTTCGGCCGCCTCCTGGTGCGTCAAGCTGAATTCAGTGACCAGACGATCGAGCGCGCGCGCTTCTTCCAACGGATTGAGGTTCTCGCGCTGAATGTTCTCGATGAGCGCCATCGCGACCGCGGCTTCATCCGGCACCCGTCGGATGAGCGCCGGGATCTCCGCAAGCCCAGCGAGCTGTGCCGCCCGCCACCGCCGCTCTCCGGCGATGATTTCGTAACGTTGCGAGCCCGCTGCGGGTGCCGCTCCAAGGGGTCGCACGACGATAGGCTGCACGATGCCCTGCGCCTTGATCGATTCAGCCAGCTCCGTGAGCGATTCGGGACGCATGTCGAGGCGCGGCTGATACTTGCCACGCTGCAGGAGATCGAGTGGCAGTCGCGCAAGCTCGTCACCCAACACGGGGGCGACCGCGGGACCCGACACCGGCACCACCGTCGGCGCCATATTCGCCGTGGCAATCACCTGGCGCGCGGTGGTCTCACCCAGCAATGCGCCAAGTCCACGACCCAGCGCGGGCTTCTTGTTCGTCATGGTTGCACAGTCTCCCGCGAAAGCTCCTCACGCCTACGCAACATCTCGCCGGCTAGCGCAAGATAGGCGAGCGCGCCTCGCGATTCCTTGTCGTGATACAGCGCCGGACGACCGTGACTCGGCGCCTCGGCAAGACGCACGTTACGCGGAATGATGGTCCGAAACACCTTGTCGCCAAAATGCTCGATCAGCTGATTGCTGACCTCGTTCGCAAGGTTGTTTCTGGGATCATGCATGGTGCGCAGGATGCCCTCGAGCTCAAGCCCGGGATTGACGCTTTCCTTGATTTCCCCAACCGTTCCGAGCAGCGCCGACAGTCCTTCGAGCGCGTAGTACTCACACTGCATCGGCACGAGCACCGCATTGGCGGCAACAAGCGCATTGACGGTCAACATATTGAGCGACGGCGGACAGTCGATCAGGATCAGGTCGTAGCGCTCCGACACCGCTGCCAGAGCGTTCTTGAGTTGCTGCTCTCGACCATTCTCGAGCATCAACAGCTTCACTTCGGCGGCCGTCACATCCTGGTTGCCCGGAATCAGATCGAAACCACCAGGCTCGATCGCGACGATCGCTTCCTGAGCCGAACAATCACCGAGCAGCACATCACACACCGTGCGGGCCAGCGACCGCTTGTCGACGCCACATCCCATCGTGGCATTGCCCTGTGGGTCCAGATCAATGAGCAGCACGCGGTGCTTGGTCGCGGCAAGCGATGCCGTCAGATTGACGGCGGTCGTGGTCTTGCCGACACCGCCTTTCTGGTTGGTGATTGCGATGATTCTATTCATAGGTCGGCCAGAATAGCATCGTAAGCGCCGACTCTCGACGCCCGCGGCCATCAACACGGGCACTGCCGGTCACAAAAACCTTAAAACCGGGGCGGCCTGCCTCCATAGCGCCACTGCTGCACCGCGGTGGCCGACTCAGGGCGCCAGCGGCCGCACGAGGCGTACCAGATGACGCTCATCGGCAAGCCCTGGGACGGCGAGCCGCTCGATACCCGCCACCTGCCACTCCCGCGGGAGCGCAGTCAGTTCCGGCGCGGGGTCCCGCCCCTTCATCGCCAGCAAGGTACCGGACTTGGCCACAAGGTGCCCGGCCACCCGAATGAACTCAGGGATATTCGAGAGCGCCCGTGACACCACGCTCGCGGCACGCTGGGTAGGCTTCCACTGCTCAGCCCGCACGCAAACGGCCTCAACCTCGTCGAGACCCAGCGTTTTTGCCGCATGCTCGACAAAGCGCACCTTCTTCGCTGTGGAATCAAGCAGGGTGAACCTAAGCGTCGGGTTCATGATGGCGAGCGGCAGTCCGGGAAAACCGGCGCCGGTACCGACATCGATCACAAAAGGCCCCGCGAGCCACGGTTGTACCGTCAGGCTGTCGAGCAGATGTTTTCTGACCATCGCGAACGGCTCGGTGATGGCGGTGAGGTTGACGCGTTGGTTCCAATCCGCCAACAGTTCGGTCAGCGCCATCAACTGGTCGAGTTGGGCCTCGGTCGCGGCAAGGCGGAGCGTCGACAAGCCCTCGATCAAGACGGCACGTGGTGTATCGGTCATACCCGCAGTCTACGCCCTAGGCGCTACCCCTGACGAATGGCGCCACACGCCGATGGCTCAGCTGTTCTTGACCATCGCCGCGACGAACTCGTGAACCGGCAATGCATCGAGCGCCGTCGGCTCGTCGAACAAGGCGATGATCGCCTTCGCCTGCTTGGCGCTGAAATGAGCGGTCACCGACTGCGCGAACTTCTCGATCAGCAAGGGCGTGCCCTCCGCGCGGCGCTTGCGATGACCGACCGGGTAGTCGATGTGCACGCGCGCCGATGCACTGCCACCCTTGAAGAACACCTGGACCGCGTTACCGATGTGACGCTTGTCGGCTTCGTAATATTCTTTGGTGAATAGCGGATTTTCCTTGACCTGCATGCAAGCACGGAGTCGATCGACACGCGGATCGTTGGCGATCTGATCCTCGTAATCGGCGGCCGTCAGGCGCCCGAAAATCAGCGGCACCGCCACCATGTACTGAATGCAGTGATCCCGATCCGCGGGATTTGCCAGCGGCCCCGTCTTGTCGATGATGCGCACGCCAGGCTCCTGAGTCTCGATGACGATACGTTCGATCTCATCGAGCCGCGGACCCACCTCGGCATGCAGTCGCAGCGCGGCTTCCACCGCTGTCTGAGCGTGAAACTCAGCCGGAAAGCTGATCTTGAAGAGCACGTTCTCCATCACATAGCTGCCAAAGCCCTGTGTGTAGACGAGCGGCTTCTTGGTGACGACGTCGTAAAAACCCCAGTGCGGCACCGTCAACGCAGAGGGATAGCCCATTTCGCCGGTCATCGCAATCAACGCATGCCGCACGCCGCGACTGGTGGCGTCACCCGCCGCCCAACTCTTTCGCGACCCTGTATTCGGTGCATGCCGATATGTGCGCAATGCGCCCCCATCGAGGAAGGCGTTCGACACCGCGTTGATGATTTCATCACGCGAACCGCCCAACATGGCCGTGACCACCGCCGTAGTGGCGAGACGAACGTTGAACACGTGATCGAGCCCGACTCGGTTGAAGGCATTCTCGAGTGCCGTGACGCCCTGGATCTCGTGAGCCTTGATCATTGCCGTCAGCACATCGCGCACGGTCAGCGGTGCAGAGCCTTCAGCCACGCGGCGGCGAGACAGATAATCGGCCATCGCAAGAATGCCGCCAAGGTTATCGGAGGGGTGCCCCCACTCGGCCGCCAACCACGTGTCGTTGAAATCCAGCCAGCGGATCATCGCACCGATGTTGAAGGCAGCCTGCACCGGATCGAGTTCGAAACTCGTCCCAGGCACACGCGCACCGCCCAGCATCGTGGCACCCGGAACCACCGGCCCCATCAACTTGGTACACGCCGGATAGGCCAGCGCCTGAAAACCACACGCAAGCGTATCCATCAGGCAGTAACGCGCCGTGTCGTAGGCGAGCGTGCTCGTGATCGGAGACGTCGCAGCATAGTCGGCGATATCGACCAGTACCTGATCGGGCGCTGGACGGACGGTGGACTTGTAATCGTGAGTGGACATGGGCGTCTCTTGTAAGGGATCGGGTGACTCGGCGAGCTTAGCGTCGGTCCGCGAGCGGCACGAACGGCCGCGGCTCAGGTCCGACGTAGTGGGCACTGGGACGGATGATCTTGCCATCCTGACGCTGCTCGATGACATGCGCACTCCAGCCGGTCGTGCGCGATATCACGAACAGCGGCGTGAACATCGCCGTCGGCACGCCCATCAGGTGGTAGCTCACAGCGCTGTACCAGTCGAGATTCGGAAACATCTTCTTGATGTCCCACATGACGATCTCAAGTCGCTCTGCGATGTCATACATGCGCCGATCACCGGCGAGCAGCGAAAGATCATGCGCAACCTGCTTGATGATGACATTGCGCGGATCGCCAATGGTGTACACCGGGTGCCCGAAGCCGATCACGACTTCCTTGCGAGCGACCCGCGCCCGAATGTCCTGCTCCGCCTCTTCAGGCGAGCGGTAACGTTTCTGGATCTCGAAGGCGACCTCGTTCGCACCACCATGCTTCGGACCCCGTAGCGCACCAATGGCGCCAGTGACGGCGGAGTAGATGTCCGAGCCGGTACCGGCGATCACCCGCGCGGTGAAGGTACTCGCGTTGTACTCGTGTTCGGCATAGAGGTTGAGCGACGTGTGCATCGCACGCACCCACTCGGCACGTGGCGGCGTACGGTGCAGCAGGTGAAGAAAGTGGCCACCGATGGAGTCGTCGTCGGTCTCCACCTCGATCCGCGAACCGTCCGTCACGAAATGGTGCCAGTAGCAGAGCGCGGAGCCGAGGCAGGCGATCAGGCGATCAGCGATGTCGCGCGCGCCGGCAACCGAGTGATCCTCGGCCTCCGGCGAGAGACAACCGAGCGTCGAGACCGCGGTTCTCAGCACATCCATCGGATGGGCGGAGGCGGGCAACGCTTCCAGCACCGCACGCAGACCCGAAGGCAATCCACGCAGCTGCTTCAACTTGCGCTTGTAAGCATCGAGTTCCGCCATCGTCGGGAGATGCTCGTGGATCAGCAGAAACGCCAGCTCCTCGAATTCGGCGTTATTGGCGATTTCCAGAATGTCGTAGCCGCGGTAATGAAGATCATTACCGCTTCGGCCGACCGTACAGAGCGCGGTGTTGCCAGCCGTCACACCGGACAACGCCACGGACTTCTTGGCTTTCGGCGGGACGGATGTATCGGCATTGGATGTGGTCACGGATATCCCCTGTCAGTCGTGGCGCGAAGGCAATCCTTCACTGACCGAACAACGCATCGAGCTTGTCTTCGTAATCGTGATAGCCGAGCACCTGATAGAGCTGGTCTCGGGTCTGCATCCGATCGATCGCTCCGGCCTGCGTGCCGCGCTCGCGAATCTCGGTGTACACGGAAAGCGCTGCTTGAGCCATGGCACGAAACGCCGACAACGGGTAAAGCGCGAGCGATACACCGGCGCCAGCGAGTTGATCGAGTGTGAATAGTGGCGTCTTGCCGAACTCGGTGAGGTTGGCGAGCACCGGCACCTGCACGGCGGCGGTGAACTGCCGGTACTCCTCGAGGGTGGTGAGTGCTTCGGCAAAAATCATATCCGCGCCCGCCTCCACATAAGCCGCGGCACGATCGAGGGCTGCCTGCTGTCCTTCCACGGCATGCGCATCGGTGCGGGCCATGATGACGAAGGCGCGATCTGTACGCGCATCGACCGCCGCCTTCAACCGATCCACCATCTCGGTAGTAGCGACCAACGCCTTACCGGGGCGATGACCGCAGCGTTTGGCCTGCACCTGATCCTCGAGGTGCATGCCCGCCGCACCGGACTTGCCGAGATCTACGGTGGTCCTCGCAATGTTGAAGGCAGCGCCCCAGCCGGTGTCGGCATCGACGAGCAGAGGCAGATCAGTGGCTCCGGTGATTCGACGCACCTCCTCGCAGACATCGTTCAGCGAGGTGATCCCAAGGTCCGGCAGGCCAAAAGAGGCATTCGCCACCCCGGCACCCGACAGATAGAGCGCCTTGAACCCGGCTGATTCGGCGAGCAGTGCCGTATAGGCGTTGATGGCGCCGACCAGTTGCAATGGCCGCTCTTGGGCCAGCGCATTCCAAAGACGCTGGCCGGGCGTGGTGGTCGCAGTGACCGTAGGCGCGCTCATGAGAAACCCCTAGACCGTTGGAAGCGACATGGTCGCTCATTATGCGCGAACAGGCGGCTGTTAAAAACAGACGCCAGGCATCCACTCACCGTCGACAAGACGACGCGGCCAAGCCGGGCGCCCAGCATCCCGGCCGTACTCGGGTGACGAATCCCGCCGCCGATCCTAATGGGCGAGCGTGTCCGCCCAGTGCATCAAGCCCTGAACATTGAGCTCGATATCCAGCTCGAGCTTGGCCTGACGATAGTCAGCGTCATGCGGGTCGCCGTGCGCATCGAGTGCGGCCGACAGCCACTCGAACATCGCGGCACGCATCAAAGGTTCACGCTCGCGGGCAGAACGAAAGCGCTTGGCGATATCGACGTAGGCATCGAGTGCGGCATGCAATTCCAGCGCATGGCCCGATAATTCCTCGATACGACTGTAATGCGTGAGATAGGCGGCGGATGCGCCTAAGCCAGCGATCCGATCGATGGAGCGCCTCATGTCATCCGCATCGAAATGCGACGGTGAGGTGGTCGGCAACACAAAGGCACGGCCATTCACGTCGAAGTCGCGGTAGGACACGCCAAAGGTGTCACCGGTGAAGATTGCCGTGGCGGCTTCGTCCCAGATCGAACAATGGTGAGTGGCATGCCCTGGCGTATGCAGGAAACGCAAGCTTCGACGACCGAGCGGCAACACCATGCCCTCCTCGGTGGTAACGATGCGATCCGAAGGTACCGGCGCCACCTCACCATACTGGCGCGCGAAAAACTCGGCGCCGTACACATCGACCGTCGCCCCAATCAGCCGGCTGGGATCCGCAAGGTGCCGCGCGCCGCGCGGATGAACGACCACGCGAGCCTTCGGCAAGGATCGCAACAACACGCCCGCGCCACCGGCGTGATCGAGGTGTATGTGCGTCAGCAATACCCAGTCGACCGCCTCGACCCCGAGCTGTTTGGCCTCCAGTGCCGCCAACAGATGGGGCACCGACAGTCCGGTGCCGGTATCGACGAACGCCACGCGACCATCGTCGACGATCAGATGGCTGGCATCGAGCATCGGGCCAAGATGCTGCGTGTCGACCGCGGAGATGCCATCGGGGTGATCAATGATCCCCGAGACGCCGAAGCCGGCTTGCGCCGGCTTCGGTGGAGCCTTGCCGTCTGAAATCACGTCACTCAGTGCTTGGCGCGCGGCACCCAGAGGGCGGGGGACTGCTTCGAGAAGTACTCCGCCACGGCATGAATGTCTTCATCCTTCAAGGTGGCCGCGAAGCCGGCCATGATCGCGTTCTGGCGAGTTCCCTTGCGGTAGGCCTTCAACGCCTGCTCGATGTAATCCGGCTGCTGCCCAGCGAGCGTCGGGTATTCCGGCAGGATGGCGACGCCATCCGCACCGTGACACGCCGCGCACGCCTGAGCGGCCGCCGGCAAGGTACCGACCGTCTTGCCCTGTGAGGCGACCGGTGTGGCGGTCGCAAAGTAGGCGGCAAGATCACGGCTGTCCTGTTCGGACAGGCTGGTGGCCTGGGCCTTCATCGTCGGGTGTGGACGAGCGCCACTGCGATATTCGGCGAGTGCGGCCGTGATGTAATCGGCATGCTGACCGCCGATCTTAGGCACGTGATAGGCCGGATAGGCATTCCGGTAATCGGCGATGCCATGACATCCGAGGCAGGTGTAACCGATCTTGGCGCCATGCGCGGCATCGCCAGCGGCAGCACCCTCGGCTTGGGCCACAGAAGCTCCGGCCACCGCAATGGCCAAAAAGGCCAACATCGTGAACTTTCGACTGATCGCTCGCATAACTCTCCGCTCGCCTACCGAAGGCTAGTCTTAGACCAAGGTCAAGGCGCGAAATGTTACGGAGACCCGCCGGAAAATTCCACCGCCAAAAGCACTTATCACGGTAAACGGGTCAAATTTGAGGGTCATCCACGACGGAAACCGCTCATGGCCCGGGGGCGGCGGCGGGCGGCGGGGTCGGGGTCGGGGTAGGCGCAGGGGCCGGTTCCGTCAGAACCCAACGCCACCGCAAACGCTGCCAGGAAGCCACCGGCCGGCCATCGACCACGGTCGGCTCGAACTCGCCGTGCGCGGCAACGCATGCCGCAGCGGCGACATCAAGGCTCGCGATGCCGCTGGAGGTCTCGACCTTGATACCCGTCAGGCGCCCGTTGTCACCGACCGCCACCAGCAGGCCGACGAGACCTTCCTGACCCGCCCGGCGCGCCTCGGCGGGATAGAAAGACTCACAGTCCTCGGCGATGTGCCGGCTACGCACACGGGCAGTCGTGACCTCCATCCTCGACCGGGTTGGCGCGCCGACGGGCTCCGCCGGCCGAGCCGCCGGCAGCTCGCCAAGCTCCGCCGTCATGGTGAACTTGAGATCCTCGTACAACTTGGGACTGAACCAGGACATCCACGGCGTCATCACCGCCGGCGCCTCGAGCGTCAGTCGATCCTCGATCGCACCCAGCGCTTGCCCATCGGACGAGGACAAGAAGTGCGCGAGGCGCGCAAGCTCCCGAGCGTCGATCGAGGTAAGCCAAGCGACCAGCTCCTCTCGCATCTGCGCTTTCGGACTTCGAGGGCTGTCAAAAGCCTCGTGTACACGATCACGACAGGAGGCCTTGAACATATCAGCATGGGCACCCAATGCCACCGAGAACGCGGCTTGTTCTGGCGGCGCCGCACCGGTGGTTGCCACCGCACCCTGCTCGCTCAGAAACTTCCCGAACGGCCGGCACAACCGCTCCGTCGACATATCCTCGAGCCGCTTCATCAACACATCCGCGACGCGTTCGCCGGGCTCAATAGCTTGCACGCTACTTGCAAGCGAGGCCGCCAGTCCTGCGAAGACCCCGAGGGCAAGGACCCGGAAACCGGAGACCGTGCCGCTCAACATGCTTCGAGTGCCGCCGCGATATCCATCAGAAGTCCCTTGTCATCAGGCCGTACCGCAGGGGCATAACGCCCGAGCAAGCGCCCGTCATGGCTGATCAGAAACTTCTCGAAGTTCCACTCGATGTCACCCGAGTGCCCGCGACTGTCGTCCGTCAGCCAAGCATAGACCGGTGAGCGGCGACTGCCGTTGACATCGATCTTCGCCGACATCGGAAAGGTGACGTCAAAGGTCGTAGCGCAGAACGCACGAATCTCCGCCTCGTCACCCGGCTCCTGTGCGCCAAACTGGTTGCAGGGACAGCCGACGATCAAAAACCGCTCGGCCGAAAGCTCCCTCCAGAGCTGCTCCAAGCCCCGGTACTGTGGCGTCAGCCCACAGCGGCTTGCGACATTGACGATGAGCACCACCCGACCGCGCAAGGGACCGAGCAGGTCCTCGCTGCCATCGATCGATGGCAGCTTGAGATCAAAGAAATCAGTCACGACGCCACTCCAGATCCTTCGTGTAGGTCACATTGAGCACATTGTCATACCAGCCAGTGATGTGCGTCGAGACAAGATGCTTGTTGAGGTAATGATACAGAGGGATCACCGGGACATCCTCGAGCAGTTGTCGCTCCGCAGCCTCGAGCTCACTCGCACGCGCCGCCGCACTCATCACGGCCGCCGCTTTGTCGAGTCGCGCATCGTACGACGCACTCGCATAGTGCGTCAGGTTATTGCCAGAATCCTTCGCCATCACCGCCGCGAAAGTCCAGGGATCGTTGTAGTCGGCGATCCAGCTCGAGCGAAAAAGCACCGCCTCGCTGCTCTCGATGTGCGCGATCAACGACCGAAACTCCTCGGCCACCAGTCTCGTCTCCACTCCGAGCGCGGACTTCCACATCGCGGCTACTGCGAGGGCGACGCGTTCGTGGCTGCTGCCGCTTGGGTAGTGAAGCTCGACGTGCAGCGGTCGTGCCGCGCCATATCCGGCCAGCGCATAGCGCTCGCGTGCGCGCGCAAGTCGCTGCTCCGACGGGAGCCTCGACCAGGCAAACTGCTGCGCCGTGTAGTTCGGCATGCCGGGTGGTACCCAACCGTAGGCCGGGGTCTCCCCGAGCGCCGTGATGCGGGCGACGAGTTGTTCACGATCGACCGCCATCGCGAGTGCCGCACGCAAATCCGGCGCATCCTTGAACGGCGCACGCGCCAGATTGAAGCCATAGTAGTAAAGCCCGAGCAGCGGTGCACGATGCAGCTCTGCGCCATGACGAGCGATCAGGTGTTCGAGCAGCTCCTGAGGAACGGTATAAGTCACCTCAAGCTCGCCCGCTCGGTAACGCGCGTATTCGTCCGCGGCATCGGCAATGTGCAGGTAGCGGACACGATCGATATGCGTGTGGGATGCATTCCAATAGTAGGTGTTTCGCCGCGCCAGCACGTATGAGCCCGGCACCCATTGATCCGGGACATAGGCGCCATTGGAGATCGTTCCGACATGGGACGGAGGTTCTCCCCGAGGCGTCGGATAAGTACTCCAGTGAGCCACGAGCCGCGGAAAATAAAGCACCGGCCGAGTGAGCTTGACTGTGAATGTCTGTGGATCCGGAGCTTCGACCCCGAGGGTGGCGGGATCCGCTTGTCCCTGGAGTATCGCAAGAGCACCCGATACAGGCTTCAGCACATCGGCATAGGCCGCACCGCTATGCGGATCCACCAGACGCCGCCAGGAGCGGACGAAGTCGTCGGCGGTGACAGGATGACCGTTTGACCAGCGTGCATCGGTGCGCAGGTGGAAGGTATAAGTACGCCCATCGGCACTCACCTGCCAGTGATCAGCAACACCGGGTACCGGTTCGGCAGAGGCATCGAGCGACGCCAACCCCTCGTAGCAATCGCGAATGATCTGTGCGGCCGAATCGCTACGCGCGAGCTGGGGATCCAGTGAGTCGGGTTCAGGACCGTTGCCACGTCGCAGGGCCTGAAGTGAGTGCATCGGCGACCCTGGCGCTTGCTCCTGACAGGCCGCAAGCGCGAACACAGTCACCAGCAACACCTGCAACAACCACAGGGCTGCGGGCCGATGCGTCATCCAGCTCGACCAAGCTTCTTCAGATGGACGAGCAGCAAGGATACGGCGGCGGGGGTGAGTCCCGGGATACGGGCTGCCTGACCGAGCGTCTGCGGCCTGACCTCGACAAGCCGCTGGCAGACCTCGTTCGACAAGCCTCTGATCGCGCCATAATCGAAATCCGTCGGCAGTGACGTCGCCTCATGCCGGGCAAGACGCGACACCTCGGCATCCTGGCGCGCAAGATAGCCCGAGTACTTCGCCTCCACCTCGATGGCAAGCGCAACCTGCTCGCGCAATCGCGGATCCGCATCCTCCGGCACGCAGCCTTTGGCGATCGCCTCTGATTTTGCGGTGTAGAACGCAAAGCGCTCGTCATCCACAAGCCCGAGCTCACGACCCTGGGGAGTGAGCCTACGATCGGCATTGTCCTCACGTAGACTGAGTCGATACTCGGCGCGACTCGTGAACATGCGATATGGCTCTGGCGCACCTTGGGTGACGAGATCATCGAGCATCACGCCGATGTACGCCTCGGAGCGCTTCGGCCACCAGGGCGCAAGTCCCTTTGCGGCACGTGCTGCGTTGAGGCCCGCAATCAAGCCTTGCGCCCCTGCCTCCTCATAACCCGTCGTGCCGTTGATCTGGCCCGCAAGATACAGTCCAGGTAGCGCACGGGCCGCCAACGAGTACTCGAGATCCCTAGGATCATAAAAGTCATACTCGATCGCATATCCCGGACGGGTCAGATGCGCCCGCTCGAAGCCGCGGATGCTGCGAACGAAATCGAGTTGCACATCAAACGGCAGGCTGGTCGAAATCCCATTGGGATAGAGCTCTTCCGTATCGAGCCCCTCGGGCTCGACGAAGATCTGATGCGAAGACCGCGCCGCGAAGCGCACGACCTTGTCCTCGATGGACGGACAGTAGCGCGGCCCAACGCCCTCGATGATACCGGTGTACATCGGCGAACGATCGGCAGCGGCTCGAATCAGCTCGTGGGTGCGCTCGTTGGTCGCAGTGATGTGACAGGGCCGCTGCTCGGGGTGATCACTCGCCTGTCCCAGGTAGGACATCACCGGCAACGGCCAGTCGCTACCTTGCAAGGTCATGACCGAGAAATCGACCGACTTGCCGTCGATACGCGGTGGCGTGCCGGTCTTGAGTCGACCTATCCGCGGCAGGATCTCGCGCAAGCGCTCGGCAAGACGGTTGGAAGCGGGGTCACCCGCGCGACCGCCACTCATGTTCTCAAGGCCCACATGAATGCGACCCGCGAGGAAAGTGCCGGCGGTCAGCACCACCGAAGAAGCTTCGAAGCGCACCCCCGAGGCGGTGACGGCGCCTTTGATCCGACCACCTTCGATCAGAAGATCCGCGACTTCCTGCTGGAAGATCGATAGATTGGCGGTGTGTTCGAGCCGGTGCCGGATGGCGCGCTTGTAGAGTGATCGATCCGCCTGTACCCGTGTGGCGCGCACGGCCGGGCCCTTGCTCGCATTCAGTATCCGCAGCTGAATCGCGGCGCGATCCGCAGCCCACCCCATCGCACCGCCGAGTGCATCGATTTCGCGCACCAGATGGCTCTTGCCGATGCCACCGATCGCCGGGTTGCAGCTCATCGCCCCCAGGGTTTCGACGTTATGGGTGACCAGCAGCGTACGCGCACCGGTGCGCGCGGCCGCCAAGGCGGCCTCGGTGCCGGCATGGCCGCCACCCACCACCAGCACATCGAAGCGATCCGGGTAACGCATCTTGCTATTTTACATTGTATTTCAGACGCTTGCCGTCAAACGCCCGCTACGGAAGTCGGCCACCGCCTGCTCGATCTCGGCCCGCGTGTTCATCACGAAGGGTCCGTACTGGACGATCGGCTCGCGCAAGGGCACGCCACCCAATAACAAGAGTCGTGTCGGCTCACCCCCCGCCTCAAGGGTAACCGTATCGCCTTCAGTGAGATGCGCAAGCTCCCCCTTGCCGATGTCGCGAGTCCCGACGCGGACGCTACCCTCATATATATAGAGCAACACCCGATGAGCGGGTGGCACGCGAAGTGCACACGTCGCCGCCGGCTCGAGCACCACGTCGAGATAGAGCGGTTGAGTCTTACCCCCGGTGACGGCACCTGGGGTCGGTTCGGGATCCCCGACCCGCTGACAGGTACCGGCGATCACCTTGATGGAGGCCCCGGGGTAGCGCAGTTCCGGGATCCCTTCGGGCTCGATGTCACGGTAGTTCGCGGGCTTCATCTTCTCCGCGGCCGGCAGGTTGATCCAAAGCTGAAACCCTCGCATGCGACCCGCGATCTGCTGGGGCATTTCGGAATGAATGATGCCGCGACCGGCCGTCATCCACTGGACGGCGCCCGGCGTCAGATCCCCTCGGTTGCCGAGATGATCCTCATGCAGCAGATGGCCATCGAGCATGTAGGTGACGGTCTCAAAGCCCCGGTGTGGGTGTGCCGGGAACCCGGCGAGGTAATCGGAGGCTTCGCTCGAATCAAACTCGTCGAGCATCAGAAAAGGATCAAAACCCTGCTCAGCCGTCAGCACTCGAGTGAGTCTGACGCCGCCCCCGTCGGAGGTCGGCCGACCGCGACTGGTGTTCACAACGCTGCGCTGGGACATCCGCCTACTCCGACTAACGAAAACGACAGTCTAGCGTGTCAACGGCGCATAAAGGACTTTGCCCGCTTAGAATGAACGTCTGCCGACGGGCCGGGGAATCCCGCCACCCGCGCAGTTTCAAATGTTTTTCGGAGTACCTTCAGAATGCCGCACCCATCGCCACTGATCGCCAGATTGCTACTTTGTACGCTGGGCCTCCTGACAGCGACGACGGTCTTCGCAACGCCGCGCCCCTTGAGCATCGATGACCTCGTCATGCTTGATCGGATTGCCGACCCGCAGATCGCACCCGACGGCAAGTCCGTGGTGTTCGTGGTGCGGGAAACCAACCTCGAGGCGAATCGGGGCATCCAGAGTCTGTGGCGCCTCGCTATCGATGGCAGCGGCGCGCAAGCCGAGCGCCTAACCGCCCGCGGGACCAACGACTGGGATCCTCATTGGTCTGCCGATGGCAGCACGCTCTATTTCCTGTCGGACCGCTCCGGCCAGTCGCAAGTGTGGCGACTAAGCCGTGATCTCGGTGAAGCGCGTCCCGTCACACATCTGCCGGTGGACGTGGAGAACTTCAGGGTGTCTCCCGATGGGCGATCGCTCGCCCTCTCGCTCGCGGTCTTTTCGGACTGTAAAGACATCGACTGTACCGCCAAGCGCCTCGCCGACCGAGCGGCCTCGAAGGCTTCCGGTCAGCTTTATGAGCGGATGTTCGTGCGCCACTGGGATACCTGGAATGACGGTCGACGGAACACGCTCTTCATTGCACACCTTGACGGTCAGGGCATAGTCAGTGATGAACCGACAGCACTCTCACGAACGCTTGATGCCGATGTGCCGTCGAAACCTTTTGGGGATGACACCGAATACGTCTTCTCACCAGACAGCCGGACAATCTATGTGGGTGCGCGCATTGCAGGCGTCTCCGAGCCCTGGTCCACTAACTTCGATGTCTATGCGATTTCAGTTTCAGGAGACCCGGAGCCTAGAAATCTGACTGCCGACAATCCGGCCTGGGATGCTCATCCATTACCTTCGGCGGATGGCAAAAAGCTTTATTACCTCTCGATGCGTGTTCCGGGTGCTGAAGCAGACCGCTTTCATGTGATGGAGCTCGATCTCGCGAGCGGCGCACGACGTGAGATCGCCCCGTCATGGGATCGAAGCGCCGGACCGCTGCAGCTTGCTCAGGATGGCAAAACGCTCTACACCACTGCCAACGACCACGGTATCCACGCCTTGTTCTCGATCGACATCGCCTCCGGTCAGGTGAAGCGACTGACCAACCGCGGTCATGTCGGTGAGTTCGCGATCGGCAGGGCCGTGAGCATCGTATCGATGGATTCCCTCAAAGGACCCGTCGATCTATACCGTTTGGCACCGACCGGCGCCCTGACACCACTCACGGCCTTCAACGCCAAGCGTCTTGATGGTGTGTCGTTTTCGGAAGCGGAACGATTCAGCTTCGCCGGCTGGAATGGCGAGACCGTCGAAGGCTACGTGATGAAGCCTTTCGGCTATGTCCCCGGAAAAAAATATCCGGTCGCATTCCTCATCCATGGTGGCCCACAAGGCTCCTGGCTCGATAGCTTCAGCTATCGCTGGAATCCACAAACCTATGCGGGCTTGGGCTTCGCTGTGGTGACCATCGATTTTCACGGCTCGACCGGCTACGGACAGGCATTTACCGACTCGATCTCACAGCACTGGGGCGACCGACCCCTCGAGGATCTTCAGAAAGGATGGGCAGCGGCACTCTCGCGCTTTCCATTTCTGGACGGCAGCAACGCATGCGCCCTCGGCGCAAGCTACGGCGGCTTCATGATCAACTGGATCGCCGGTCACTGGGCGACACCTGCCTCCGGAGCCTGGAAGTGTCTCGTCAATCATGACGGCATCTTCGATAGTCGTTCGATGTACTACACGACCGAAGAGCTCTGGTTCGAAGAGCATGAGCATGGCGGCACGCCATGGCAGCACCCGGAGCAATATGAAGCGTTCAATCCCTCCAACGCGGTCGCCAATTGGCACATTCCGATGATGGTCGTACAAGGGGTGCGCGACTACCGGGTGCCGATCGGCCAAGGCATCGGTTCTTTCACGGCACTGCAGCGTCTAGGCATACCGAGCGAGCTACTGGTGTTTCCGGACGAGAACCACTGGGTGCTGAAGCCTCAGAACAGTCTTGAGTGGCACCACACCGTGGAGGCGTGGATCAAACGCTGGACCACACCTTAATCACGCCACGCGGGGCACCTGGACCGGGGATCCGGGTGCCCGCACTAGTTCCAACGAGCACCAAACCGGTTCGGCCCCACCGAACTTGGCAACAACATCAGTATCAGCACGATCAAGCCACCGACGCCAGGCAGCAGTCCCCACAGCAACCACCAGCCGGACTTGTCGGAGTCATGCAACCGACGTACCGATACCGTCCAGTGTGGGATGATCATCACGATCTCGAAGATCACGGCGAACAAGCCGCCGAGACCGAGGAATCCCAACATGCCGAGGCCGCCAAGAAACAGATTGCCGGAGGCCCCCAACATGAAAATACCAAGACCACCCGACACGATATAGATCGCACAAAGCGCGAGCAGGTTGAAGAGACTGAAAAACCAGTACTCCGAACTAGATGCGCGTCCCTCGAGCATCCCATACTTTGCGAAGCAAGTGCGTATCGACTCCGTCAAGGTCATTGGCCCCTCCTCGAGCATGGCTCGACATCCGTGGCGACGACAGCTCAATCCATCGTTCCCACACTAGCGCACCTAGTGCTGCTTGCGGAAGCCTTCGACAGATGAAATCGCACGGTGCGGATTGCCGAGGCCTGTCGGGATGCCTACTATGTTCGACCTCCGAAGCGTGTGTTCGAGTCACGGTGCGAAGCGAGTATGCGTCTGTCCGAAGCTGCTGATATACGAAAGGTTCGACTCGACACCTCTCTGGAACTCATCCAGCGACATGCCGAGATGGGCATCGACTCGCCGGTGCTGGCCACCATCGTGCGCACCGCGGGCTCCACCTACCGCAAGGCGGGCGCTCGCATGATGATTTTCGGTACTGGTGAATACGTCGGTCTACTGAGTGGCGGCTGCCTCGAAGCTGATCTTCGTGAGCACGCGGCCGATGTGCGGCGAACAGGCATTGCCCGTGCCATCGAGTACGACATGCGCGGGCCGGACGACATCCTCTACGGCATCGGTGCTGGCTGCGAGGGCGCCATGCGAGTACTGCTCGAGCCCGCGGGCTCGTGCTCCCGAGCGGCATACGCGCTCAGTGCGGCGACCCGTAGCACCGCCGCGGGCACCCCGAGTGCGCTCGTGGTGGTCCATGAAGCCTCTGATGTGCCGCTCGGGACCTATGCTCTGACACCGCCATTGCCGCCCGCGTTGATCCTGCGTGGCGAGGCGGCGATCGCCAAGGGCTGTTCCGAACACCTGGACACCGCAAGCGCGTCAGGACGAGAACGAGCGTTCATCGAACACCTCGCGCCGACACCGCGGCTGCTGATCTGTGGCGCCGGGCCCGACGCTCAGCCGGTGGCGACCGCTGCTCTCGCGCTCGGCTGGCGCGTGGTAATTGTGGATCACCGGCCGGCGTACGCGATACCAGAACGCTTCAAAGGTGCCGAGGTGCTGCTGGCGCCCGCGGCGGTCCTTGCGGACACGGTGCGCCTGGAACATTGCCACGCGGTCGTCGTGATGAGTCATCACCTGCCATCCGATGAAGCTTACCTGCGGATCCTGGCAGAGAGCGCGACACCGGCCTATGTCGGGCTACTCGGGCCATCAGCAAGACGACGGCGGCTGCTCGAAGCCCTGGGGCCGAGCGCCGCTGCACTGACACCGCGGCTACGCGCGCCCGTCGGTCTTGCCATTGGCGCAGTGACGCCCGAAGGCATTGCGCTGTCGATGATCAGCGAGATTCATGCCTTTCTCGCCGGCCTCTGAGATCGCACCACTCAGGCGATCATCCAGCACGCGGCCTAGCGTGATTGGGTCGCCGTGACCGTGTGCACATCACCCGACTCGGCAGTACCCACATAGATGCCGGTCACATTGGTGGCTCGCTCGCGCTGATAACGCTCCAGCAACATCCGTTCCGACGAACTCGTGAGCTTGTCCCACGGGATGCGATCGAGCGGGAATACGCATAAAGACGTCGTCGATCCGGTGGTGCCGCTCGATGATCGCGGCACGGCGGTACCGCGATGGATCACGAACTGCGTGTCGTCATCCTCATACACCGCGAACAGAAACGGCAACGTGATGTCAAAACCGGCCTCAGCGAGCTTGCCGAACAAACCGCCTTTTCCTCCGGCACTGCCGAGCCGAGTCGACGTCGGCACAGCGACGCTCCCGGTGTCTGGATGCTCTTCCAGCAAGATGCCTTCGTCACATTCGAGGACTGCACCGACTCGCACGCGTCCATGACGATGGCCCGACTCAACCGCCTGCTGCAAAAGACCGAACCGCAGATAGGCACCACCGCAGAACCCCAAAGGCGCGCGGTTCTCGTAAGCATAGTCAACGATACGGCCGATCAGAATGGTGTGATCACCGGCCACCACCTGCTCGTGTGCTTCGCAATCGAACCAAGCGACGACACCCTCCAGCAGCGGGCTGCCGGTAGCACCATGGCGCCAACGAACACTCGCGAATTTATCGGTGCCCTTTGAGGCAAAGGAGCTCGAGACATCCTGCTGGTCATCCGCCAGGATATTGACAGCAAAGGTGCGAGCATCTTTGAAGATCGGGAAGCTACGCATCCCGTGCGCAAGGCACACGAGCAGCAGCGGCGGATCGAGTGATACCGACGCGAATGAATTCGCTGTGAAACCAACCGGCCCGCTCTCTTCGCCATGGGTGGTGACGACCGTCACGCCGGTCGCAAAAGAACCAAAGGCCCGCCTGAGGTCTTGTGTGTCGATCGGCTTCATCGTCAACCCGTCACCTCATCACGAAAGGATTGGCCATCGGTTCGCTTGAGGTGTTGAGCCACACCGTCTTCACGCGCGTGTAGTCGTAGATCGCTTGCATGCCACTTTCTCGCCCGTAACCGCTGTTTTTGAAACCACCGAACTCAGCGACCGGCGATACAACACGATAAGTGTTGACCCAGACGATACCACAGCGCATCGCCTTGGTCAGACGCAGCGACCGTGCGCTGTCCCGCGTGAAGATACCTGCCGCGAGTCCATAAGCAGAGTCATTCGCAAGAGCGATGACCTCTTCTTCGGTCCTGAAACGCAGCACGCTGAGGACGGGCCCGAAGAGCTCCGTATCGACGATCGTCGTTTTCTGGCTCGGACACTCGATGATGGTGGGCTCGAAAAACCAACCCTCCTTGAGCGCCGCAGGCGGGCCTCCTCCGCAGCGAACCGTAGCCCCCTCATCGCGCGCTCGCGCGATCTCCTTCTCAATCTTGGCGAATTGCCCCCGAGTCGCCAGCGGCCCCATCTGAGTGGCCTCACTCAAGGGATCACCGATACGGATCTTCCCGGCAATGGATGCCAACCGTCCCAAGAACTCATCAGCAATGGTCTCGTGCACGTAGAGCCGCGAACCCGCCACGCAACTTTGTCCGCTGGCACCAAAGATACCGGCGACCACGCCGTTCACCGCACTTTCGATATCAGCGTCATCGAACACGATGACCGGTGACTTGCCACCCAGCTCGAGCGATACCTCGGCGAGGTTCTCGGCGGAGTTGCGGATGATATGACGTGCGGTTTCCGGACCGCCGGTGAAACTGATGCGCGCGACCTTCGGGTGCGAGGTCAGTGCGCGACCGCAGGGCTCGGAAAGGCCGGAAATGATGTTCACGACGCCAGGCGGGATCTTGGCCTCGGCGATCAGACGGCCAAACTCGAGCATGGCTGCGGAGGCGTGCTCCGACGCCTTGAGAACCACCGTATTGCCTGCGGCCAGTGCCGGCGCCATCTTGACCGCGGTTAGAAACAGCTGAGAGTTCCAGGGTACGACTGCCGCGATCACGCCGAGCGGTTCGCGCAAGGTCATGACCAACAGATTGGGCTTGTCGATCGGCAGCGTATCGCCGTGAACCTTGTCGGCAAGCCCGGCGTAATAGTGAAAGTACTCGGCGATATACGCCGCCTGCCAACGCGTCTCGTTGTAGAGCTTCCCGGTATCGATGGTTTCGACCCGACCGAGCGCCTCGGACTGCCCGGCCACCAGATCACCCAGTCGTCGCAAGCAGCGACCCCGTTCGGTCGCCGTCATTGTCGACCACGGACCGCTCGAAAAGGCGCGGGCCGCAGCCTCAACCGCGCGATCGACATCACTCGCGCTCGCGTCTGGAATGCTGGCCCAGGCCCTACCCGTCGCTGGATTGAGGCTGTCGAAGCGGCGGTTACCCTCCGCGTCGACCCACTCTCCATCAATGAGCATCTGATATTGTTTGAGCTCGACCATCACATCACTCCTGACTGTACGACGCCGGGCATCCGGCAGACCCACGAGGCCTACGGTGGCTAAAAAGACTCCCAAACACAAGATCTCCGAAAAGTTCCGCAAAGGCATCGCGATCCGCCGTGCCGTCGTCGGCGATGCCTACGTCGATCGGGCCCTCGCGGCCGCGGATGACCTCACCTGGCCGCTACAGGAACTCGTGACCGAGTATTGCTGGGGCAGCATTTGGTCTCGACCCGGTCTCGAGCGCCGGGACCGGAGTCTGCTCAACCTCGGCATGCTGACGGCACTCAATCGGCCGCATGAGATCCGCATCCACATCATTGGCGCACTGAACAACGGGGTCACCCGACAGGAGATCATCGAGGTGTTCCTGCAAGCCGGCATTTATTGCGGAATACCGGCGGCGGTCGACAGTGTACGGCTCGCACAATCGGTGTTTGCGGAGCTGGACGCAGCCTCCAACACGGAACCGAAATAATGCAGAAAAAAGCGCAAATTATCGGCGGTCCGCTATCGATAGGCGGACGCGTGCTGTCGCTCTCGAGAGCCATCCGAGCGGGCGATTTCGTATTCCTGACGGGGCAGGTGCCCATGCGCGATGGCGCGGTTGTCACGACCGGCACGGTCGAGGAGCAGACTCGACTCGTCCTCGATCTGATCACCGACACGCTCGCGGAGGCGGGCTGCACGCGAGCAGACGTCGTCAAATCGATGGTGTGGCTACGGGAACGCGCCGACTTCCCGGGCTTCAACGCCGTCTACGGCGAGTACTTCCCAAGCAACCCTCCCACACGCTCAGCCATCGTCAGTGACCTGCTGGTAGATGTTCGGGTCGAGGTTGAGGTGGTCGCATACAAACCGCTGTGACCGTCACCGCGCACCGGTGTTTTCGCGTGAACTCGCGGTTACGGCTGGTGGAACCTGCGCTGCCGTTTACTTGGTTTCGAAGATTGCGGTGTAATGATTTTTCGTGGTCTCCCGACGGTGGCGACGATCGTTATTCTTTTCGGAGCGAGCGCCCATGAAATTTGATCTGGTCATTAATCTCGAACGCATGGATGACTCTCTCGACATGCGGGAGGTCGTCAGCCACGTCACCGAAATGGTCGAGATGGCGGACGCGGGCGGCTTCGCTATCGCTTGGGCGGCCGAGCATCACGCGCTCGAAATGACGATCGCGCCCGGGCCTTTTCAGCTCCTTGCCCACTGGGCAGCACGCACGTCACGCATCCGTCTCGGCACCGCAGTCGTGGTCGCTCCCTACTGGCATCCGATCAAACTCGCGGGAGAGGCGGCTTTGTTCGATCTCTTGTCTGGAGGCCGCCTCGAGTTCGGCATCGGTCGCGGGGCTTATCAGCGGGAATTCGATCGAATGATGGGCGGCATGGACCAGCGACTCGGTGTGCCGATGATGCTCGAGATGCTGCCTGCGCTGAAGCAATTATGGCTCGGCGACTATGCGCACGAAGGCAAGTACTGGTCGTTTCCGGCAGCAACCTCGTGTCCCAAGCCACTACAGACACCGCATCCGCCCATCTGGGTCGCGGCCCGCGATCCCGGCACGTTCAATGCCGCGCTCAAAGACGGTTACAACATCATGACTTGGCCGATGGTGCGCCCCTTCTCGGAGCTCGAAGAGTACATGCGCCGCTTCGAAGACGGTCTTGCGGCCGCGGGCCCGGGCATCAAGCGCCCACGCTTCATGGCGATGCGCCATACCGGCATCTATGCCAAATCCGGAGACGAAGCACCATTCGTTGAAGCGATACAGCGTCAAGGCAGGCAGTTCGAGAACTTGTTCCGTGGCCTCGGACCGGTCGTCAACGGCTTCCCCACGGACCCCGATCCGTCGCTGTTCACCAATCAGGCCGAGTATGCGGCCGACAACCTACTCGAGAACCTGATGCTCGGCACTCCGGATCAGGTGATCCCCAAACTCAAGCGCTACGAAGCACTCGGCGTTGATCATTTTTGCTTCAACTCGGCCTTCGGTCTACCACTGAAACTGCAGAAAGCCTCGCTCAAAATGTTCATCGATGAGGTGATGCCGGCATTTGCAGAACCGCCATCGTCCGCGACGGCGACCCGCTGAACATGTCCCACCACGACCCACACGGAACGCGATATGAGGTGGCCGGCAGCGGATTGCCAGTCGTCCTGATCCACGGGCTTGGTCTCAATCACGCGATGTGGCAATGGGTCACGCCATCACTAACTCAAGACTACCGCATCATCAGCTACGACCTGATCGGCCACGGTGACAGCTATCGGCACCCTGTCGGCCTCGCGATGAGCCACTTCGTGGACCAACTGATGAACTTCGTCAACCATCTCGAGCTCGATCGCTTTGCGGTCGTCGGATTTTCACTCGGCGGACTGATCGCAGAAGCGTTCGCGCTGGCCCAGCCCTCGCGCACCGCCGCAGTAGGCGTTCTACACTCAGCCTATGCCCGCAGCGATACCGAGCGGGCGGCGATCCGGACACGAGTCGAGCTCGCGCGTACCGACGGCCCCACGGCGACCATCGGCGCCGCACTCGAGCGCTGGTTCACGGCCACGTTCGCCGCGCAACAACCCAAGATCGTCCAACAGGTACGCGAATGGGTCACTGCCAATGACCCGGCATCGTTCGCTGCGGCTTACCATGTGCTTGCGGAAGTCGATGCCGATCTGGCCAACCAACTGGGCAACATTCACTGTCCGACCTTATTTTTGACGGGCGATGAGGATTTCGGCAATTCGCC
>Ga0164297_10000225_pt1 | contig 73176 bp, 64 predicted proteins | sample GEODES058metaG_FD_113539 | JGI IMG/M metagenome (GOLD analysis project Ga0164297, IMG submission 113539) | Dystrophic lake water microbial communities from Trout Bog Lake, Wisconsin, USA - GEODES058 metaG | ecosystem: Environmental > Aquatic > Freshwater > Lake | place: USA: Trout Bog Lake... | reverse complement strand
TGATTCATTTCCTTCGCCTTCTTGCGTTGGCCCGGATCAGGATGACACGCCACGGTGGGTTCGAGCTTGCTCAAATCCACGACGAGTTCGTAAACGAATTTTTCATTCTTGTCGCGCGCCACGGGTTCGTAAGTGGACTTGGTGCCGTTCAATTTCACACGAGCATCCACATATTCCGCCGTGCGTGCATCGAATTCAAAAATACCGTTCTTGCCGCCAGCTTCGATCGCCATGTTCGCGATCGTCATGCGGTCATCAATGGAAAGATTGCTCGCGCCTTCGCCGTCGAATTGCATCGCGCGATACGTCGCACCGTCAAAACCGATTTCGCCGATGCAATGGAGGATGATATCCTTCGCCATCACGCCGGGCTGCAATTTTCCTTCGAGACGAAAGTGCATCGTCTCGGGAACTTTGATGAGCAACTTGCCGGTGCCCATGACGAAACCCGCGTCGGTATTGCCGATGCTGGTGGCGAACTGGTTGAACGCGCCCGCCATGCAGGTGTGCGAATCGGTGCCGAAAAGAATTTCGCCGGGACGCGTGTGGCCTTTCTGCGGCAACGCCGTGTGGCAAACGCCCGCGTAACGCGAGCCGTATTGCTTCTTCATGTTGCCCTTGACCGCGTCGAAAACCCAATGACCGTTCTGGTCATCAATCACGTCATAAAAATATTCGATGCCTTGCTCGCGCGAAAAATCACGGAGAATGTCCACGTTGCGGTTGGACTTGGAATCAGCGGTGAAAATGTAGTGGTCAGGGATGATGACAATTTTCTTTTTGTCCCAAACTTTCGCAGCCTGACCGAATTCGCGTTTGAACACGCCGATGGTGCCCGGCCCGCAAACGTCGTGCGTCATGAGCACGTCGGCATTCACCCAGATGTTGTCGCCGGCCTGAACCGAAGTTTTGCCGGCGGCGCGCGCGAGAATTTTTTCCGTCAACGTCATAAGGCAGACAGCATAGCTGATGCGCGGGGCTAGTTCAACTGCGGCTTTGAAGGTGAACCACTAAAGTCGTATCTGCAAACCGGCGAGTGGCGTGATTAATTAACGCGGATTAAGCGACGACGAACTCCATTAAGTTTTCATTCTTCGATTGGGTTGTTCTTCTTGAATAAATTCAATGCACGCTTAGTAGCATTAAGATGGCGTAGCCTTTCACCTTTTTTCTCATGTTTAATAAAATTATCAACATACCCAATCCATGTATCAAGTCCTCGCCATTCGAAATGACGAATGATATTGGAAGACAAAGCCAGCACAGATTCAGACTCAATTTTACGAATACATTCAGCCGCTGCATCTGATGCAAAGGCAAGTATTCCCGGCCCAGAGGATCGCTCAATCTCAACCGCTTCATTAAGTGCAGTGCCGTAAACACGAGCACAACGGAGGTTATTGTGTTGGCTCATTAATTTATCAACATGGTCGTCGTCAACCCATTTTACATCACCTAGCGCAATGCCACCACGCACGAGGATTCCGTCGGACAACCAGTTTTCACATAACAATTTCAAAATATCCAAGAATTCTTCAGGCGCATTCGAAGGTGTTGTGAGAATAACGCAGTCGGAAAATGCGGCAAACCGTGAGTTTGGGAAGTTGTGAGCGGCTACAAAAACAGCTCCAGAAAAATCCAAAGCATGGAGGTCGCTAAATTCACCGTGAGACACTAAATCTTTTGTTCCGAGTATGTCAAAATATGCCGCGAAATGATTCATACTGGTATTTGAATTGATTACTTCTCCCGCTTCAAAAGATATTCCGCCAGTGCTTCGAGGGCGACGGCTTTGCCTTTGAAAATTTTCAGCGCGCCAAACGCTTTGTCCGTCAATTGCACGGCAATCTTTTTGGATTTTTCCAAACCGACGATGGACGGATAGGTCGCTTTTTGCACGGCCACATCTTTGCCCGCCGTTTTGCCGAGTTGCTCGCTGGTCTGCGTCACGTCTAGAATGTCGTCAATCACCTGAAACGCGAGGCCGACGTGATAGCCGAAGTCGGTAAGCGCAGCGAGTTGCGCGGGCGTGCAATTGGCGCTCATGCCGCCGAGCCGCACAGAACAGCACAGCAACGCGGAGGTCTTACGCTCGTGGATGAATTTCAATTCGGCGATGGAAAGCTTTTTGTTCTCGCCTTCCAAATCCGCGACCTGTCCACCGACGAGTTGCAATGAACCGGAGGCTTTGGCGATTTCCAAAATGATTTTATCGTGCGGATAGCGCGGGAATTTTTTGCATTGCGCGGCAATCTCAAATGCCTGCGTCAACAGCGCGTCGCCCGCGAGGACGGCGATGTCTTCGCCGAAAACTTTGTGGTTCGTCAATTTGCCACGGCGATAATCGTCATTGTCCATCGCGGGCAAATCGTCATGGATGAGCGAGTAAGTGTGGATGCACTCGACGGCGCATGCGAGCGGCATGGCGTCCGCATCGCTGCCACCGCACGCTTCGGCCGCTGCGAGCAGCACGGCCGGGCGCATCCGCTTGCCGCCAGCGAAAAGCGAGTAGCGCATGGCTTTGTGGATTGTGGCGGGCTTGGTTTTTTCGGACGGCAGAAATTTGTCGAGCGCGGCATTGACGGTTTCGGTGCGCGTGGCGAGAAAGTGGTTCAGGTCAAATGGTTTTGATGCGGCCATAAATTTATTGCCCAAAAATGCCGGATTTGAGCGCAAGTTAGAAGGGAATTTTTAAGATTGCTTTGAAGCAGTTCGCTGGTATTCTGACCCGCTCTTTATCGAATGAACGCTGAACTTTGCAAAAAGGCCTTGGAAAAAGTTGGTAGCCCCAACGTGCTGATCAACATCGTGTCGCGCCGCGTGCGCCAACTGAACGCCGGTGGCGGCGGTCTTGGCCGTCCGCTTGTGGACGTGCCGGCCAGCATGGGCCTCGCCGACATCGCCCTCACGGAAATCATCGAGGAAAAGATGGGCTGGGAAGTTCCCGAAGAAAAAGCCGCCGTCCGCCCGGTCGCCAAGAAGCGCAAGAAACACTAAGCGCATTGCCGAACATTTTACGAAGCCGGAGGATTTTTTCTTCCGGCTTTTTTATTTCCTAAAATCCGCGTAAACTGCGCAAAAGATTTATTCATGGCCGACATCGTGACCAACCATAAAGCCCGCCGCGATTACCATATCCTCGATACCTTCGAGGCGGGCATCGTGCTGCATGGCACGGAGGTCAAGTCGTTGCGCGCGGACAAAGGGCAGATCGCCGACGCCTTCGCGCGGGTGGAAAAAGATGAGGTCTGGCTCTACAACGCGCACATCGACGAGTATTCGCACGGCAACATTCAGAATCACGCCACGAAAGCACCGCGCAAATTGCTGCTGCACAAATCAGAGATCCACAAACTGTTTGAACTGGCTTCGGTCAAAGGTAACGCGCTTTTTCCACTGTCGTTTTATTGGAAGAATGGAAAAGTGAAAGTGGCCATCGGCGTGGGCAAAGGCAAACAGTCCTTCGATAAACGCGACGACATCAAGAAGCGCGATGATGACCGCGAAATGAAACGCGCGACGATGAAGTGGGCAAAGGGGAAATAAATTTTCCGTGACGGCGGCGGTTGAAAGGGATAAAACGCAGGCATCGCCATGCCAGATTCGCCGTTCAAAAAACTGCTCCTGATTATTTTGCTCGCGGCGACGGGCGCGGCGTTGCTGCTGCAATTCATCAATTTGGAATTGAAGCCGCAGGAAAGTCCACAACCGAAAACTTTCAAGCCGGATTTTGTTTATCATTACACACCGCCAAAGTCCGCTGGCAGCAGAAATCCAGTGCCGACAAATTCCGAAGAAGTTGAAAGCGCGCCGGCTCCGAAAATTTCCCGTGAGCAGGCGGAAGCGTGGCTGACGAAACATAACCGTAATGCGATGAGTCTGCTCGCGGCATTTCGCGCGCTGGGCGACACGAATTATCTGAACGAGGCAGCGACGAATTTTCCAAACGACCCGCACGTTGAACTTGCGGTTTTGTCGCGTGATGAATTTCCCGCCGACCGGCGGAAGTGGCTGGATTTGTTCAAGCAATCTTCACCGAGCAATTCGCTGGCGAATTATTTTTCCGCCGAAGACGATTTCAAAAACGGGAAGTCAGATGAAGCGGTGCAGGAACTTTTGGCGGCTTCGGGCAAATCTCAATTTAACAATTTCGAGATGGAAAACCAATTGGATGCTGAAGAGTTGTATTCGGCGTCAGGCAAGTCGCCAATAGATGTTGCCACGGATAGCATGTCGGACATGGCCGGAGACGTATTGCCAGAATTGGCAACATACAGACGGCTCGCCCAGGGTATTGGAAATTTAGAGAAACAATATGCTAACGCTGGCGACGCCAATTCAGCCGTTAATCTCACACAAGCGGGCATGACGCTCGCAAACCAAATTCAAAATGGAGACAGCGGGAAATATCTCGTTAATCAATTCGTTGGCACAGCTATCGAGAGAATGATGTTGTCTCAATTGGATCAAACCACCAGCTACGATTTTCTGGACGGGCAAACACCGGCACAAGTGGCCGAGGCGCTTAAACAACAAAAAGCCGAGACGCGGAAGTTGATTGCAGATTTTACCCCCGTTCAAATGCAGTTGATGTTGAATGAATCAGAAATGGCCAGCTATGTGCAGCGGATGAAAATCTACGGTGAAGTTGAAGCTATGAAATGGGCTATCCAACAGTATCCGTCCGCTGCTCCGGCCAAATAAAAAAGCGAGGCCGTTAGACCTCGCTTCGCAATTGGTTGGCTTAAATTAAGCCTTCTTCTTCGCTTCGTCGCCCTTTTTCCAGGTGCGCTTGGGCGCCTTGGTGACGATTCCTTGCTTGAGCGCGGCGGCGGAAACGCGGATGTAACGGACTTCGCCGCTGGGCAGAAGCGCCTTCACGCGCTGCAAATTCACATGGAATTTGCGTTTGGTGATCGCGGTGATGTGCGTGCCGATACCGCCGGACTTCTTGGATTTACCCGAGCGCCAGATGATGCTGCCCTTCATCGGGCGTTTGCCGGTCAATTCACAAATGCGTGCCATAAAATTTTCTTTCGAGATTTCTTGTTTCGAGCCGCTGAAAGTATCAGGCGCGCACCAAACAGCAAGTTTTATTTTACGGCAAAAAGCTTCATTGCGGGAGCAATTCCAAATGGTTCACGCCCGCTGGCCAGAGGAAATTCGTGCTCCAAAAAATCGCTTTGGTGAAATCGCCGTGCACTTGAGGCTCTTTGCGTCCGGCAAGTTTGGACAACGCGTTATCCACGCGCACGGGTGCACTCGCTTCGATGTTGCAACCACGGAAGTGTGTCTGTTCGCGCAAATCCGGCGGCACGTCCGGCAGCGCGCGGGTGATGTTTTCCCACGAACCCAGCGTGCGGTCGGAAATGGTATTTGGCTTGGCGAGAATGTCGTCCACCCAGTTCAACAGCGAACCGCGCGAAATCAGGTCGCGCAAAAAAACGATGCGCAAACCGGCCAGCGGATACTCGTCGCGTTCGCGTTCGCGATGCAACGAAAGACTGTAAAATTGTGCGTTCGTGTGAACGGTCAAATACGGGAACAAGGCCGTCTTGAAATCCTCAATGGAACACGCCGCGCCGAGATAACCGATGCGTTCGGTCTGAATGTCCGGCTGATTGCGGAAAAGCTGGTTCAGCACAATCGCGCCCATGCTGTGACCGTAAAATTCAAACGCGTAGTTCGTGGACCAGCTTGCGACTTTTTCGCCGAAGAAATCCATCGCGCCGCCCTGCGCGTTGGTTTTGGAAAGCGCGTCGTCATCGGCCACCGGATTCAGCCAGCGATGAACGGTGCTCAATTCATTCGAGCGAACCATGTCCGGCCGATCCAAATTTTTCACCATCTGGCTGATTTCATAACTCGCCGTGGGCTCGAACATCGTGCGTGTGCGGCGCAACATGATATTCCACGCCTCCGAACCCATGCCGTCAAGCAGCGGCAACGAGACAATTTTGGTCGGCAGCGTCACCACATATTCCGTGAGATGAATGCCGCGATTCACCACGCTGCGCGCATGACCTTCTTTTTTCGGCGGATGATACGTATTGGGAATTTCCTCATGGATTAAGCTCTCAAAATTTTCCCAACGCGCTGTGCGCGAGTCGCCGGTGATTTTAGCCAATTCAGAATCACTGCGTAATTCCGTCGTAAACGCGTCGCTGTAAAAACGTCCAAACAAAGTCACCGGCAGCCGCGCAATTCCGCGCGCCAAATCAGAAGCGAACACAAGCGGCAACGTAGGAATACCGACGTAAAGCGGCTTTTTTTCGCCCTGCCGGATGTAAAGTAAATGCTCGCCGTAAGCGCTGAACGGCCCGGAATTCCACGCCACAAAAATTGGATAACAATTACTCGCCGCCAGCGCGCCCATCAAGTTTGTGTCCAGCAGCCGCTTCATGCTGGCCGCGTAAGGATTCATGCCACCGTGGACAAACACCACCACACGCGGCGGCAAAATTGAATTCGTTGTTGCCGCACTGGTTTTCCATGCCGCCAAACCGGCGCCGATTTGCTCCAGCGAATTGCTGACCGCAGTTCCGGGAATTTTTTTTGCCCAGCTCCATACCACCGCCGGGTCGAGACAAACACCCGCGCTGTTAATCATGAAAACATGTTGCCGCGCAAATGTCGCGCGAGCGGCCAGATCATTGGTCATTTGATTGCTAGCGCGCGCCAGTAATCCTGCCAACAGAACTGTTGCAAAAATTAATTTTAATTTCATCCCGCATCAGACTTTTGAATCCGCGAAAAGATTCGCTTTTTGCTACCAACAAAACAATCAATTGTTCCGGCAAATTTAATTTTCTGTGCGCCTTCGCCGCCGCCTGATAATTTGTCCGCCAAATTTTATGGCTAACTTAAAACCATTTGCCGCTCTGCGACCGAAACCCGAACTCGCCGCCCAAATCTGCGAACTGCCTTACGACGTGATGTCGTCCGACGAGGCGCGTGAAATGGCTGCTGGCAAACCGCTCAGCTTTCTGCACGTCAGCAAACCGGAAATTGATTTGCCCGCCGGCACCGATTTGTATTCGCCCGCCGTTTATGCGAAGGGAGCAGAAAACTTCCAGAAACTCATTTCGCAAGGTGCGCTCAAACAGGATGATAAACCGAGTTTTTATTTGTATCGGCAAGTCATGGGCAAACACGCGCAGGTCGGCCTCGTCGCCGCTGCGAGTTGCGAAGAGTATCTGGCGAACATTATCAAGAAGCACGAACTGACGCGCGTGGACAAGGAAGACGACCGCGTGCGCCACATTGAAGCGCTCAACTCGCAAACCGGCCCGGTGTTCCTGACGTATCGCGCCTCAGAAAATTTTGATGCGTTCGTCACCAAGAAAATTTCCGAAACGTCCGTCGTGGATTTCACCGGCGCAGACGGCGTGCGCCACACGTCGTGGACGATTTCTAACGCGGAAGAAATTTCCTTCGTCGAAAACCAGTTCGCGCAGATTCCGGCGCTTTACATCGCAGACGGCCATCATCGCAGCGCGGCGGCGGGCCGCGTTTTTAAATCACGCAACGGTGCAGGACACAGCGGCCAATTTCTCGCCGTGATTTTTCCGCACAACCAGATGCAGATTCTGCCCTATAACCGCGTGCTGAAAGATTTGAACGGCCTCACGCCCGGCGAATTGATTTCAAAGCTCGAAAAAGTTTTTGAAACCATCCGCGCCGGTGAAGCGACGCCGAAAGGCAAACACGAACTCGGATTGTTTATCGAAGGCAAATGGCACCGCCTCACCTTCAAACGCGAGTTCATCATGGGGAAAAACCTGATTGATGGACTTGATGTAACATTGCTGCAACAGCTTGTCCTTGCGCCGATTTTTGGAATCGACGATCCGCGCACGAGCAAAAAAATAAATTTCGTCGGCGGCATTCGCGGCACAGCGGAGCTTGAAAAGCTGGTGACCAGCGGCGAATACGCTTGCGCGTTTTCGATGTTCCCGACGAGCATCGAAGACCTTATGCAAATTGCCGATGCGGGCGGTATCATGCCGCCCAAGAGCACGTGGTTCGAGCCGAAGCTGCGCGACGCGATGTTCTGCCATATGATTTGAATTGTGTCATCCGCCCGCCTGCAACGCAGTCTGCGAGCGACGTTTCTCGGCCTCGCCGCGAACGTCGCGCTGACCGTCGCAAAATTTCTCGCGGGCATCCTCGGTCATTCGCAGGCGCTCATTGCGGACGCCGTCGAATCACTCGCGGACATTTTCAGCTCCATCATCGTGTGGCGCGGACTCGTCGTCGCCGAAACTCCGCCGGACGAAGATCATCCTTACGGCCACGGCAAAGCAGAACCGCTTTCCGCCGCGATTGTTTCGTTAATGCTTTTGCTCGCTGCCGCGTGGATCGCCTTCAACGCCCTGCACGAATTAAATGCACCGCGCATCGCGCCGTCGCCGTGGACATTGGTGATTCTCATCATCATCATCGCCGTGAAGGAAACTTTGTTCCGCTTCGTGCTGCGCGAATCGGAAACCGTTTCCAGCTCCGCCGTCGAAACTGACGCGTGGCATCATCGCAGCGACGCCATCACTTCCGCCGCCGCGTTTCTCGGAATTAGTATTTCGCTCATCGGTGGTAAAGGTTACGAAGCGGCGGACAATTGGGCCGCCGTCGCCGCCGCTGCCGTCATCGCGTGGAACGGCTGGCGTTTGCTACGTCCCGCGTTCAACGAACTAATGGACCGTTCGCCCGACCGCGAACTCATTGAAAAAATCCGCACCATCTCCAAAAGCATCGCGGGTGTAGATGACATTGATAAATGCCACGTCCGCAAAATGGGCTACCAATTTTTCGTGGACATCCACGTCGTCGTGGACCCGCAGATGACCGTGGAACGCTCGCACCGCATCGGTCATGACGTGAAGGATAAATTGCGCGCGGAAATTCCTGCCGTGCGCGACGTGCTCGTGCACATCGAGCCGTTGAAAGCGGCAAAATAAATCTGGGTGAAGGCCGAAACACATTTCAAAGGCTGGGCGAAACCAGGGCCGATTCCGCAGGGCTTGGATTCCGGCGTCATCGTTGAGCCGCACGAAACACTCGATGCCATTAGCGGACATTTTCGCTTGTTCCAATTGCGCGACGGCCACCGTTTTTCAACCGACGATATTTTGACCGCTTGGTATGGCACGACCTGGTGTCCAACTGCACGCACCGCGCTCGACCTCGGCAGCGGCATCGGCACTGTCGGGATGATTTCTACCTGGCGCTTACCCTGCGCGAAATTTGTCACGATTGAGGCGCAAAGCGATAGCATCGCACTCGCCAAAAAATCAGCGCGCTACAACGGAATTGAAGCCCGCTACGAAATCCGCGAAGGCGATTTCCGCGACGAAAAGATTTTGCAGGCGGATGAAAAATTTGACCTCGTGACCGGCAGCCCGCCGTATTGGCCGTTGTCAGATGGATTGCAAAGCGAGCATCCGCAAAAGGTCGCGTGCCGTTTTGAGTTGCGCGGTTCGATTGCCGATTATTGTGTGACCGCCGCGAAACATCTCGCGCCCGGCGGATTTTTTGCCTGCGTGTTCCCGCATGAACCCGCGCAACTCGCGCGCGTCGAGGCTGGCGCGAACGCGGCGGGATTAGTCATCGTCCGCAAACGCCCAGTGGTTTTTCGCGAAGGCGATCCTGCAATCATCGCGCTGTTCGGCATGATGCGCGCCGAAGATTTACCGGAATGGTTTCGCAGCCAGACGTGGACTGAACCTGATTTGATTATCCGCACACGCGACGGGAAAATTCACCCTGAATATTCCGCCGTGAAGCTTGCCATCGGGTTTCCGCCGTAGAATTATTCGTGCGTCACGACCGTCGCCGCAACCGGCTCCAGCGTCATCGGTTCGTCGTGATTCAAAAACTCTTCGCACACGCGCCAGAAATCCGCCGCTGTTTCCACGCGGCGAATGTCGTGCAGAAAATTTCCGCCCAAACCTTCGCCGATGAAGTTCGTGAATTTTTTCATCCGCTGCACCTGCGCCGATTCGCGCACGCCCGGCGTGATTTCGTTGTCCCAAAGTTCGTGGACGTAATTCAACACATCGCGCCCAACCGGCAATTTGATTTTTTCGCCGCGAAGTTGCGCACGAATTTGGTCGAACAACCACGGATTGCGAATCGCGCCGCGCCCGATCATCAAGCCGCATACGCCAGTTTCCGCGAGCAGAGTCTGCGCCTGCGCCGCACTGAAAACATTGCCGTTTGCGAGCACCGGACATTTCAATTCGCGTGCCGCTTGTGCGATCAAATCGTAGCGCACGCCGGGCCGATACATCTGTTTGACCGTTCGCGCATGAACGGTGAGCAAATCAATCGGATGCTTGGCGAACAGTGCCAGCAGCGCGTCGAACTCGGCCGGTGACTCGAAACCGATGCGGGTCTTCACCGTGAACGGAATCGTCACCGCGTCGCGCAGCGCACCGAGAATGGCGTCAATTTTCTGCGGCTCGCGCAGCAGGCCGCCGCCGGCGCATTTGCGGTAAACAATCGGCGCGGGACAGCCGAGGTTCAGGTCAATCGCGGCGACGGGAAATTTCTGGAGCAACTTGGCGTTGCGGACGAGCGCGGGAATGTCGTTGCCGATGAGCTGCGCGACGACCGGTTTGCCGGTGGGATTTTTGGTGATGGAATCAAGAATCCATTTCTCCGGCCGCGAATCGCCGTGGACGCGGAAATATTCCGTCCAATAAACTTCCGGCCCGCCGTAGCGGTCAATGACGCGCATGAATTGCAGCGTCGTCACGTCCTGCATCGGCGCGAGCGCGGTGAGCGGCAAATCGCCGCGCAGCAGTTGGGAAAATGTTTCGGACGGCGTCATGACGACAGCCCAAGCTCACATCTGCTCGACCGTTTCGATGCCAAGCGTTTCCAAACCTTGTTTCAAAACGCGCGCGGTCAAATCACACAACGCCAAGCGTGAATTTTTTGTCGCGTCGTCTTCCGCTTTCAGCACCGGACAGTTTTCGTAGAATGAAGTGAATTTGCCTGCGAGTTCAAAAAGATAATTACACAAGTAATTCGGGCGCAGTTCCTCGGCGACGGCTTCAAGCGTGATGCCGAAATTGAGCAGATGATTCGCCAGCGTGATTTCTTCCGGAGCGACCAGTTTTATTTCTGCATTCTGAATTCTTCCTTCTGCCTTGCGGAAAATGCTTTTGATCCGTGCGTAGGCATAAAGCAGATACGGCGCGGTGTTGCCTTGCAGCGCGAGCATTTTGTCCCAACTGAAAATGTAATCGCTCTGGCGGTTCGGAAGCAGGTCGGCATATTTCACCGCGCCGAGACCGACGACGCGCGCGATTTCGTGCTGTTGCGCTGCGGGCAATTCCGCACTTTTTTCGCAAACTGTTTTGTAAGCACGTTCCACGGCCTCATCGAGTAATTCGCCCAGTTTCACCGTGTCGCCGGAGCGCGTCTTGAACGGCTTGCCGTCTTCGCCCATGATTTTGCCGAAGCCGACGTGAACCAGTTTTGTTGTTTTCGCCGCATCCGGTTTCCAGCGCGTGAAAATGAGGAATAATTTTTTGAAATGGCCGGACTGCCGGTCGTCCACGACGTAAATGATTTCCTGCGGCGACCAGGTTTTGAGCCGGTAATCAATCGTCGCCAAATCTGTCGTCGTGTAATTAAAACCGCCGTCGCTTTTGCGCACGAGCGCGGGATCGGCGACCCATTCGCCGTCGCGGTTCACGAGAAACGGATCTTCCTTCGGCGGTAACGAACCGTCGCTGAATACGCCGACTGCGCCTTCGCTTTCGCGCGCAATTTTTTTGGCGAGCAAATCGTTCACGACTTCGCCCAGCCACGGATTATAAAAACTTTCACCAAGCGCAAAGTCAAATTTCACGCCCAACCGCCCATAGATTTCGTCGAACTGCTTTTGCGAAAGCGCAATCATCTCTTTCCAAATCGCGGTGTTTTCCGCGTCGCCAGCCTGGAGTTTTACCAATTCAGATTTGGCTTCTTCGAGTCGCGCGGGGTTGGCGTCGCACTCGGCGTTGATGACTTTGTAGAGCCGTTCCAGTTCTGCAATCGCGTCGCGTTCGAGTTCAGCGCGATTCAAAATCTGTTTCCATCCAAGCAGCAACTTGTCGAACTGCGTGCCCCAATCGCCGATATGATTGTCGGAAATAACCTTGTGGCCGAGCAACCTCAACGCGCGTTGCAGCGCGTCGCCGATGCCGGTGCTGCGGATGTGACCGACGTGCATCGGCTTGGCAACGTTCGGCGAACTGAAATCAATGACGATGGTTTTCGGCGACGCGGCTTTGGTGAAAAACAAATGTTCGCCGCGCGCGGCGGACTGCAACGATTCGACGAGCACGGAATTTTTCAGCCGGAAATTCAGAAAGCCTGCGCCCGCAATTTCAACTTTTTCGCAAACGGTGGCGAGGTCGAGTTTGGTTAAAACATCAGTAGCCAGCTGGCGCGGATTCAGCTTGCGCGTTTTGGCAAGCGACATAAGTGCGTTACTTTGGTAATCGCCAAATTTTGGATCGCACGGGCGGACGAGCACGGCGGAGACATCGGCATCCGGCAAAATTTCGCGGACGGCCGCTTGCAGCTTTAACTCAATTTGTTTATGTGGCAACACGAAGGAATTTTAGCCACAGATGAGCCCGGAAGAAACACAGATTTTCCAAACCGGCCTGAGCGGAAGGGAATTATTTTTTCCCGTGTTCGCGGATGACGGCGAGCATGGCGTCGGCGTCGGAAGATTTTTCGAGCGCTTCGCGGAAATCGGCCTTGTGCAAAAGTTTGGCGATATTGGCGAGCGTATGGAGATGTTTCTGAAACTGACCTTGCGGAACGAGAAAGAGCATGACGAGCTTCACGGGCTGATTGTCGAGCGCATCGAAATTGACGCCTTTGGGTGAGCGACCGAGTGCGCCGACGACTTCAAAAATCAAATCCGTCGAGGCGTGCGGAATGCCGATGCCGAAGCCGATGCCGGTGGACATTGAGGTTTCGCGCTTTTTTACGGCGGCGGTGACGGCGTCGCGGTCGGCGGCCTGAATCTTGCCCGTGGCAACGAGATTGCCAATGAGTTCGTCAATGGCTTCCCAGCGGTTCGTTGCTTTTAGTTCGGGCACGATTTGTTCGCGTCCCAAGATGTCGGCTAAATCCATAACTGCCGTGAGGATGAATCCAAAGCCTGCTGCATTTCAAGTCCGAATTACTGACAAATTTTGGCGTGGTCAGAATAATTGGTGCAGCGACGCGAAAATTTTGCCGGTTTCGTTGCACCACAGACTAAAAATCTTGAAGATTCCCAACGACCTTGTGAGCAGCGGAACGCCGAACAGCAGCACGCAGACGTTGCCGAGAAAAATGATCGCGGCGGAAAATAAATAACCCTGGCTTGTGATGTCCGACTGGCGCGTCTGCAAAACATGCAACGTGAGCGTGACGTGAAACGCATACGCCGCGCCGACGCACAGATGAAACCAGACGAGATAGCTGTGCCAGTTCCAAATAAAATTGCCCAAAGCGAACACACTCACGACCAACACCACATACAGCGGGAAAAAATATGGGGCGAGCGCGATGACAAAATTTGTTTTGGAAATGACGACGTGGCCGCCGGACGACGACACCTTCATTTTTTTCACCTCGCCGCCGAACAGCCACGTCCACAGCGCGTGCGTCAGTTCATGGCCGAAGACGTAAACCCACATCGGCTTGGGCAACAAACAAAAAATCACCAGCCAGCACGCCGCGCCACCGGCAATGGGAACCCACGTCGTATCTGCGCTACCACAGGCTTGCAGCACTTTCAACAAAGCCATTCCCGCGCCCGCGCAAATGGGCAGCAGCGATATCGCAATTAAAAATTTTATCCACTTCGGCACGCGGACAGATTAGCCACAGAGACACAGAGCGCACAGAGGAAAAATTAAACTCTGTGTTCTCGGTGTCTCTGTGGCAATTTTAGCTTTGAACTTTTCACTTTCAACTTAAAATCCGCGCCATGACAAAAGATGAAGCGTTGCAGATTTTTCGCGATTCAGGGGCGTTGCTCGAAGGCCATTTCGTTTTGCGCAGCGGTTTGCACAGCCGCCAATTTTTTCAATGCGCCCTCGCGCTCCAGCAAATGCCCGTCGTGGAAAAACTTGGCGCGGCGCTCGCGGCAAAGTTAAAACCGCTCGGCGCGGTCACCGTCGTTGCGCCCGCGATGGGAGGACTCGTCATCGGCCAAGAAGTCGCGCGGCAACTTGGCTTGCGCTTCATTTTTGTGGAAAAAGAAGACGGTAAATTGGTTTTGCGCCGCGGTTTTAAAATTGCGGTGGACGAAAAAATCCTAGTTGTGGAAGATGTCGTGACGAAAGGCGGCCGTGTGCAGGAGACTTTGGACATCGTCCGCGCGCACGGCGGCAATGTCGTCGGCGTGGCGATGGTGGTGGATCGCTCCAACGGCGCGGTGAATTTCGGCATGCCATTTGTTAGCTTGATTTCGTTGCAGGTTGAAACGTTTGATCCCAGCAATCTTCCGCCAGACCTCGCCAAAATTCCCGCCGTCAAACCGGGCAGTAAATAATTTCAAAGCTTCATGGCCGATAAAATCAATTGGCGCACCAGGTTGCGCGCTGTGCTACCACACGAATGGATTTTCGGCACCTTTCTTTTACTGACCGGATTGCGACTGTATTTTCACGGTGGAGCAGCGCGTCCGAGGTCATTGGTTTTTTTCGGCTGTGTGCTCGCCGGCATCGCCATTTTTTTCTGGGCGGAAAAAAATCTGACGCCGTGGCGCTGGCGCGTGCGGTTATTGTTTTATCCGAGCGCGATGGGAATTTCATTTTACGCAATGGGCGTGGCAATTCCACTTTTGGGTAATGGCAAAGTGGACACGTTGCTGCTTGGGTGGGATCGCGCGCTGATTGGGGAAACGCCCGCCGTGGCGTGGGAACGCTGGTTGCGGCCGTGGGCGGAAGACGTGGCGATGGCAGGCTACCTATTTTTCTTTTATTACCTCGTCGGCGGTCCAGCCGTTTATTGCATTCGCAATTTAAGATTGTTCCGCAAATGCATCGTAGGTTTGTTCACGCTGTATGGATTTGCGTTCATGAGCTACACCGTAATGCCAGCGGGCGGACCGTGGCGCTGGATGACTTTTCAAACTCCCTTACACGGGCCATGGCTGCTCGATTGGGTGCTCAAGCCGGTGAACGCCGGCAGCAATGCTGTGGATGTTTTTCCGAGTGTGCATCTTGCAGCTTCGCTCTATCTGCTCCTCTTCGACTGGCAGCACGGACGACGACGATTCTGGTGGTATTTATTGCCATGCGTGGTCTTGTGGCTTTCCACAATGTATCTGCGCTTTCATTACTTCGTGGATTTGCTGGCAGGTGCAGCGATGGCGCTGGCTGGTTGGTGGATGGCCAATAAATACGCTGCTGCGACCAACGAAGAACCAATGTTCACCGCCAAGGTGGAAGGCAAATCGCAATCACAAAGTTAACTTGGCGGGCGGTCAGAAATTGATTTTGAGCTGATTACGAAACGGATGCGGACGGAACTTCCACCAGCTCCCAACCACGACCAGACCAAACAAAGTATAGCCCACTATAAACATCCACGGCGGCGCATCGTAAAAAAGCAACTGCTGTAACCAGTGTGCGATGAAAGTGTTTTGGTAGGTGGCGTCACCGGCTTTTTTGCGAAGCGACAGCTCCAACGTGGTCAGCGGACAAACCACGCCTAGCCACGCCTGCACGACGACTAATCCGATGGCTGCCAGATGCAACGCACGAAACCACGGGTTGCGAATCCAATTCCAGCCGCAACATCCGCCAAACCAAATTAAGAGCAAGCCGACCAAAACAAAGGCAACAAAAGCGACGTGTGTGATGAGCACCAAATCGGCAAGCGCGCGATACGAACCAGCGTCCATCAAAGTTTCACGCGAAAGGCACTCGCGTCGGTAATCTTCACTAGGTCACCCTTGTAAAATTCGTCGCGGTATTCCTCCGTCTCCAGCAGATGTTGGCGTAAATCTTTTTTGTCCCGGTTGAGAATATATTTTAATTCCTTCAGATTTTCAGACCAACGAAACCCGTTGAAAAATTCCGCGCCGACGAATTGCGTTTTGTAAAGCGCCGCATCGGAATAACACGTTCCGAGATAAAGATTTTTTGCCCCGCGCTCCGCAAATAATCCCACAGCCGAAGTCATCATGAACATGCCGAGATTGCGCGCGTAATAATTCAGGTCGTAGAATGCGTAGTAATAAAACGCGAGCGATTTGCCTTCGAGATACAACGTCGCCACGCCGATTTCCTTGCGCGTTTCCACATCCGTGAACACCAGTAAATGCGAGATGATTGGCGCATCAAACAGCGCATCCAGCCGTTCGTAACTCATCACATCTTTGCCGAACTTGATGTCCGTATACGTTTTAAAAAACGTGCGGCGCTCCGGCGTGTAATCAAATTTATCGCGGGCCACCAACTTCACCTCGATGCCCGCACCTTTGCGGAGAATACGGCGGTTCTCGGACGACGGCTTGAACTTCGCCAAGTTGACGCGCACTTGCCGACACAAATAAAAACGATCCAGAAAACGCGATGACGGCAGGAAGCCCGCGTTAAAAATATCCGCTGGTGTCTCGCCCGCTTCCGGCAACGCCCACACCGCGTAGGGAAACTGGTAATTGTCGTAATCGGAATTCTGTTCGGAAAAAAGGAGTTTCATTTTGTCGGCGCAGTTGCCAATTCAGTTTTTGCCGGCCAAACGCGACCATTCACCGGTTTGCGCCGCAACCGCAACCGCCAGTTCGTCAGCACGTCATAAGTCACGGAATTTTTGAGTTTTGCAATATCGCGGACCGTGATTTCTTCACCGCCTTGTTTGCCCATCAAAACCGCTTCGTCCCACATCTGCGCTTGCGGAATGTCCGTGATATCCACCATCAACGCATCCATCGCGATGCCGCCGAGCAGCGGCGCGCGCCGACCGTGGATGAGCGCGCAGCCTTCGTTGCGCACGCGCGGAAAACCGTCGCCGTAACCGATGGGCAGAATCGCAATGCGCCGTTCCGTTTTCGCTGTGTAGCGCATCCCGTAGCCGACGACTTCGCCCGGCTTCAATTTTTGGATCGCCGCGATGCGCGCCTTCACCGACATCACCGGTTCGATGCCGGGAATCTGCCGACAAACCTGCGATGGAAAAACGCCATAGAGCAAAATGCCCGTGCGCACCATGTCCAGATGCGCGTGCGGCAGATCGAGAAAGCCGCCGCTGTTGCAAGCGTGCCGGATTTTTACAGCAACTCTCTTTTGTTCCAGTGCGACCAGAATTTCCTGAAAGCGAGAAAACTGAAGATTGGCAAAGGTTTTATCCGTTTCATCCGATTGTGAGAAATGCGTCATCACGCCTTCGAGTGAAAGCGCTTTTTCTGCGAGAATTTTTTCAACCAGCGGCAGCGCCTCGTCCCAGCGCACGCCGTAACGGCTCATGCCGGTGTGGATTTTTAAATGCACCGGAACCTGCTTCCCAAATTCCGCCGCAATTTTTGCGAGCTTGCGGACCGTGTGCAGCTCGTTCACGCACACCGTCAAATCATGCGCCACGCACCATTCGAGTTCGGCCTCCTGTCGTTCGCCGAGCAGCAACAACGGCGCGGTGATGCCGCCTTCACGCAGATGCATTGCCTCTTCAAGCGTGCTCAAACCAAAACCCCACGCGCCTTCCTCGACCGCGACGCGCGCCACATCGAGCGCGCCATGACCGTAAGCCTCGTCCTTCACCACCGCCATCAACCGCACCGACTTCGGCAAATCGCCACGAATCAATTGCAGATTGCGGCGCAGTTTGCCGAGATCAATCTCGGTCCACGCCGGTCGCAACGGAAAATTTTCGGAATCTAATTTCATTGGACGAATAAATTTAACCACGGATGGAGACGGATGAACACAGTTTTTCAAACCGTGCCCGGCGGCCACAAACTTTGGCCGACATCCGTGCGGAAATAACTACCAACAACGCGGATTTTGCGGATATTCGCGTAAGCTTTGGCAATCGCGGCTTTTAAATTTGGCGCGAGGGCAATCACATCCGCAATGCGATGACCGGTGGAAATTAAATTGCCGTCCGCGCTGCGCGCGACTTCGTTCCACCACACGTCGCAATCAAATTTCCCGTCCACTTCCAGCGGTAACTGCGGCCCGCGAACTTGCGTGAACGGATAACCGTAACCCGCCAGCGTGAGCGAGCAACCGAAGTTTAATTTATCGTTGAACGCCAACTTTAGTTTTTCATTTCGCGCCGTCGCTAAAACTATTTCCGCTGGATTCTTCAGCATCCGCAAAATCATCGGGCCGGACGTGACGCCGATACGGATGTTGTATTCGATGACGTGCCATTTACCACCGCGTTTGATGGCGGTGACTTGCAGTGGCCCGTGATAATTCACCGCGCGCAGCCAAGGTTTCAGTGGATGAATCAACTCGCGCGCGAGTCCGTAGTTATCTTTCTCGTCGCGTTCGACGAGTCCACCGAGCGGCGCGCCGGCGACGATGCCGAGGTTGCCATTGTGGGCGTATTTGTATTCCTGATTCGTGACGAGCGAGTGGATCTCACCACCGCTGACGAGCGCGATGTGACCGGCCTCGGCGCGGCCAAGATATTCCTGCAGGAAAACGCCCTCGGCGTAATTCACATTGCGCAACCACGCGCGCGTGTCAGCCAGTGTTTCGCACATCACCGTGTGGATTGGACTTGTCGGTGAGCACAGCGGATTTTTGATGACAAACGGCTGCGGATTTTTTGCGAGAATTTTTTCCGCCTCAATCCGGTTTGAGGCGACAAATGATTTCGGAAACGGAATTTTGTATTTCGCGCACAGCTCACGCGCAAAATCGCGTTCGCGTTCGATGCGCATCGCTTCGCCAGTTGGCGAAAAAATACCAACGCCGGATTTGATCAAATCATCCGCCCACGGCTGCAACGCCCAGTCAATGGACTGCGGAATGACCACATCAATTTTATTTTCACGCAACAGCGGCACCGGACTTGGAAATGTGTCACGCGAAAAAGTTTTACCTACGAGCGACGGTGAGAAGTGACCGTAATTGCGTGTGAGATAGGTCGAGACACTTGCACCCGCATCCGCCAGCGCGCCACCAAGACTGTGCGCGAAAGAGCCGACGCCAAGGATCATCACATTGGCGACGGACTTTGGTGCTGGAATTTGGCGCGACATTTGGCGCGGGAATTGTTTCGCAAATCCGGTCGCGACGCAACGCCAAGTCATTCACCGCCTCGACTTCCGGCGGCGGCGCGGGCAAAATCATTGCATGGCTGACGAAAATTCCCGACGCACTGAAAAACTGGAGTCCAACCTCGCGCATCTCGAACATCAGGTCGAGCAGTTGAACAGCGTCGTCATCGAGCAAGGCAAGTTGCTGGAGCGCTTGAAAAAAGAAGTTCTACGCCAGTCGCGCGCGATGGAAACGCTGGAACTGGAGCGCATCAAATCAAACAATGCCAAGCCGCCGCACTATCAGTGAACGCGTCGCCCGAAAAACCAGTTTCGCCGCTCGCTGCGCCGGTCGCATCCGTCTGGGGCGTGGGTGAGGAACGCGCAAAACTGTTGGCACGATTACACATTTTCACCGTCGAAGATTTACTGCTACACGCGCCGCGCCGTTACGAAGACCGCCGGAAATTTCTGCCTATCCGCGAATTGAAGTTGAGCGAGCCGGCCACAGTGCGCGGAAAAATTGTCGCCGCCGGCATAAAACGTTTTCGCGGTGGTTCGCGCACGTTGTTTGAATGCGTGTTTGACGATGGCACGGCGCGACTGCATTGCCGCTGGTGGCAGGCGCAGGCGTGGATGCCGGATTGGTATACGGTCGGTCGCGAGTTTCTCATCTACGGAAGATTAGATAACGAGAAAAAGCCGCGCGTCTTCACGCATCCGGAAACGGAACTGGTCGAGGCGGGCGACGCCGAATTTGTCCACGTCAACCGCATCGTCCCGGTGCATCCGCTGACGGAAGGTTTGACGGCGCGCGTGATGCGCTCGCTCATCTGGCGCGCACTGGAAAAATACGAAAACGAAATCGCCGAACCGGACATCAAGCTGGATTTAAAACAATTTCCGGCGCGCGCAAATGCTGTGCGCATGATTCATTTTCCAAATGAATTGACGGACGTGGAATTTGCGCGGCAGCGGCTGGCGTTGGATGAATTTGTTGCGCTGCAGTTCCAAATCCAGTCGCGCCGGAAAAAGTTTGAGGCCTTGTCCAAGGCGCTGCCATGCGGTGGCGACAACCGTTTGATGAAACCATTTCTTGCGCAGCTTGGTTTCAAACTTACAGCGGCACAGGCGAGTGTGCTCAAAGAAATCCGCGCGGACATGGGCGGTGCGCATCCGATGCGCCGACTGTTGCAAGGCGATGTCGGCTCCGGCAAAACGGCGGCCGCGGCGTGCAGTGCGTTGATGGCGATTGAAAGCGGCTTCAACGTCGCGCTGATGGCGCCGACGGAAATTCTGGCGGAGCAGCATTTCCAAAATTTTTCCAAATGGTTTGAACCACTGGGAATCAAAATTGAATTGCAAACCGGGAGTCGCAAAACTTTTGAGCCGACCACGACCAACGTGCCGCGCGGCAAGCTGGCAAATTTCAACCGGCAACCTTCCACCTTGTTCATTGGCACGCACGCACTGTTCACGACGGGGTTTGATCTGCCGATGCTCGGCTTGGTCATCATTGATGAGCAACATAAATTCGGCGTGGCGCAGCGCGAAAGCCTTGTGCGCAAAGGAAATTATCCGCATCTGCTGGTGATGACGGCGACGCCGATTCCGCGCACGCTCGGTCTTACGCTTTACGGCGATTTGGACGTTTCAGTGATTGATGAATTACCCGGTGGACGCGGCACGATAAAAACGTTTGTGCGCACGACGGAAAAGTTGCCGAAGGTTTTTGATTTCATTCGCGAAAAAATTTCTGCCGGACGACAGGCATACATCGTTTATCCGCGCGTGGACGTGGCGGACACGGACAAAGACATCAAGGCGGTGACGAAAGAATTTGCCAATGTGGAAAAAGCGCTGACCGGATTCAAAGTCGGATTACTGCACGGACGAATCAAACCGGCGGAAAAGGAAAAAGTCATGACGGCCTTCCGCGCCAATGAAATCAAGGCGCTGGTCGCAACATCGCTGATTGAAGTCGGCGTGGACGTGCCGAATGCAACGGTGATGCTCATCGAAAACGCGGAGCATTTTGGGCTGGCGCAGTTGCATCAGTTGCGCGGGCGCATCGGACGCGGCGCGCACGAGAGTTTTTGCATTCTGGTTTCCGACGCGGAACACAAGGAGGCGCAGGCGCGCTTGAAAATTTTGGAAGAGACGACGGACGGTTTCAAAATCGCCGAGGCGGATTTGAAACTGCGCGGACCCGGCGAATTGCTCGGACGCGAACAAAGCGGTGTGCTTGATTTGCGTTTCGGCAATCTGGCAGAGGATTTGAATCTGATCCGGCAGGCGCGGGAACTGGTGGCGAAAATTCTTTAACCGTAAAAATCAGTTTCCCTTTGGCGTGAACAGGCGTAATTTGCACGCATGAAAGCTTTCAATTCTTTCCTAATTTTGGCGGCGGCGATTTTCGCGGCGGGTTGTGGCGACAGTTCCAAGCCCGGCACCACGGCCAATACGGTTTCCAACGTGGTAGATGCGCCGCTGAATTACGTCGGTGCGGTAGTGCAGGCGCAAAAGTATTCGGAGAAGCAGATTGATTTAGCCTATGTAAATCAAGCTATCCAGCAGTTTCAGGCGGGCGAAGGCCGGCTGCCGAAAGATTTGAACGAGATGGTGGAGATGCATTATCTCGGAAAAATTCCCGAAGCTCCGTTCGGTTATAAAATTGTTTATGACGCAACGGCGGGCGCAATCAAGGTGGTAAAACAATAATTCATGTCACTTCCAAACTTCAATCAAGCGCAGGCATCCACGCTGCCATTTGAACGTGGCCTGTGGAGTCGGGTGTGGTTCATCGTCCTGCTCTGTCTGGTATTTGCGGCGGTGGATTGGGAGTTGATTCCGCTCAAAGTATTCCCGTTCGTTTTTATTTTTCCGCTGATGCTGGCTGCGTGGAACCGTTCACTGCCGTTTGCATTAATCTGCGCGATAGTTCTGTCGCTGACACGGCTATCGCACCAATTTGTATTCGAAGAAAAACCATACACGGCGGACGAAGTGGCAGCGGCTTTGGTGCGTTTTTTTGTGTTGTTGCTGCTGGCCGCGTTGACACACCAACTCGGCAAACAGACCCGCCAACTCCGCCTACGCGTGAAACTGCTGGAAGGCATCCTGCCCATCTGCTCGCACTGCAAAAGCATCCGCGATAAAAATAATAACTGGGTGCAATTGGAATATTACATCAGCGCCCATTCGGACGCACAATTCTCCCACAGCCTCTGCCCGACGTGCTTTAAGAATTTTTACGGTCAGGAGCCACCGGCCGAATCAGCAGCGGTGAGCAAATAGTTTTAAACACCTGCTTTTGTCCGCAAAAATTAAGTCTTACCCGTTTGTAAAAATGGTGCGGTCTTATTTGGTTGGTTGAAACCAAGTTGCTACCGGAGCTTTCCAGACATAGACCGTTGCAATTTCCGGAGTAACTTTACCAAAGGCAAACGGCAGCGGTCCGTAACCGGCAGCGTAAAAACCCGCGCCAACATTGGGATTCCAAGTGGCGAGAATTTCCGGGCTGGATACAGACACCACATCAATCAAAGCAGCTTGATTTTGATCGGGCAATTGGATGCTGGTGTTACCGATAGGAATGGTCAGCAAATCGCCGGGCTTCAGAATGGATTGCTTGAAATCCAGCGGCACACCGCCCGCTTGCGCCATGTAAAATTGAAATCCCCAATGACCTTGAAACCAAAGTGGCACAGAGCTGTCGCCGTGACGCGCACGAACTTCTTGTGCGCATTGGCGCACGGCGCAGGCGGTGGAAAAATCCGCGCGCGCGACCAACATGGTGAGCGCGCCACCAGCTACCAGCGCAGCAAAAACACCAGCTGGCCAGTTGATTTGTCCGGGAACAAATCTGACTTGTAACCGCCGCGCGATGAGAATCGCTACGGCTGGCGTCATAGGCAAAATGGAGCGTGCATTGACCGTCCAATTACAACACGCGGCAAAATAAAATGTGCCGGCAATCCACAGAATCAGCAGCAACGAGTTCGCATCACGGCCGCGAAAGATTTCCGCCACCGCCAAAACTGAAAGACATAACCCTCCGGTTACCCAAAAAATCATTTGCAGTTTTACGGACAGTTGCGCCACATCGTGAAGCGAGCCGTAACGGTTCCATAGCGCGCCATCGAAAAATACAGTTGCAGCAGCCAGCGTTGCGGCGGCGGTCAGAATCATCATTCCATTTTTGCGCCAGCACGATGGTGCGAGAAAAAATGCCGTAGCCATGCCGCCACCGACGAAGGCCAATGCAATTAAGGCGTTTTGGATTTTTGAAAAGCCGATGAGACTTTTTGAGAAAGTCGCATAATCCATCGCCCGATAAAGCAAGCTATAACCGTAAGCGGACTGGGTGACATATTGGTAAGCGCAAAGAACGGCCAATGGTATCAAGAGAAAATGCGCCCACTGCTGCAACGGACGCCTACTGGCGAGACTGTAAGCCGCCATCAATGGCACAAGACAGACGCCAAAATATTTTGTCATTTCTGCAAGCGCAATCAGGAGTCCAGCGAGCACCAGTTTTCTGGGGCAATCCTGTCCTTCCGCCCAAAACACAACGGCCCAAATCCAACAGGCCAGCATGGAGACGTCGCACATCACGGTAGTGGCGGAAACCAAGAATACGGGCGCGAATAAAGTTGTCAGTGCGGCGAGCAACGGATTTGCACCTAACCGCGCGGCTAATCGGTGCGTTCCCAAAATTACGGCGATGGCGGGAAGTATAAATGCAAAGTGTAATGCGATTTCGCTCCAACCAAAAATGGACGCGGACAGTGCTATGAAATACCCGGCAAGCGGCGGGTTCTCGGTGATTTTCCACATGGGAAATTCCGTGATGTCCCAAGCGACATTGAAGCCGAACGGATTAAATGGATGCGCCTGCACCTGATGGCCGACCCAAATGAACAGCGGGTCATCAATGTTGAACGGCTTGGCCAGAAACGGCAGCAATACGGTAAAAGTAAGAAAAGCCAATGCCCGATTGGGATATTGCGCAATCCAGTAATGAATTTTCTCAAACATGACGGACATGGTTTACCTGAGATGCGGCGCTTAAAAAACATTTTTCGCTCGCAAAACAGTCGGCGGCGAAAGAGAATTCACCCTTGTTTTCAATATGAACGAACAGATTGTCATTCTCGATTTCGGCTCGCAATACACGCAGGTCATCGCCCGCCGCGTGCGCGAGTGCAATGTCTATTCCACCATCGTCAGCTACCAGACTTCCGCCGCCAAAATTGCGGCGATGAAACCACGCGGGATCATTTTGTCCGGCGGACCTTCGAGTGTGTATGCGCCGAATGCACCGCTGCCGGATAAAACGATTTTTGAACTGGGCGTGCCGGTGCTCGGCATCTGTTTTGGCGTGCAACTGCTCGCGCAATTTCTCGGCGGCAAAGTTGAGAAAGGTCTCAAGCGCGAATACGGCAAAGGCACGTTGACCATCAAGGATAAATCCAGCGCGCTCTTCGCCAAGCTGCCAACGAACTTGCAGGTGTGGAATTCCCACGGCGATAAACTGACGAAAATCCCCAATGGATTCAAGGCGGTTGCGGTCACAGAGAATTCCGAATACGCCGCGATTGAAAACCGCGCGAAGAAGTTTTTTGGATTGCAGTTCCATCCAGAAGTCGTGCACACGCCGCGTGGCCGGGAAATTATTTCCAACTTCGTCCACGGCGTTTGCGGCTGCGGCAAGAATTGGACGATGCGCAATTACATTGATCAAGCCGTGGAAGAAATTCGTGCGCAAGTCGGCAACGAGCACGTCGTGCTCGGCTTGAGCGGTGGCGTGGATTCGAGCGTCGCGGCCGCGTTGTTGCACAAGGCCATTGGCGATCAACTTACCTGCATTTTCGTTAACAACGGGTTGCTCCGCGCGCGCGAGGCGGAAGTGGTGCAGGAAGTGTTTGGCCGCAATTTCAAAGTGAAGTTGCAATACGAGAACGCGACGAAATTATTTCTCGGCAAACTCAAAGGCGTTACCGATCCGGAGAAGAAGCGCAAAATCATCGGCAAGGCGTTCGTGGATGTTTTTCAGGCGGCGACGAAACGCGCGGGCAAAGCGAAATTTCTCGCGCAAGGAACGCTGTATCCAGACGTCATCGAGTCCGTGCCGATTGCCGGCAATCCGGCCGCGCTCATCAAGAGCCATCACAACGTCGGCGGTTTGCCGAAGGGTATGAAGTTTGAATTGGTCGAGCCGCTGAAAAATTTGTTCAAGGACGAAGTGCGTTTGCTCGGCGAAGAACTCGGCGTGCCAAAAGAAATTGTCTGGCGTCAGCCGTTTCCAGGACCAGGTTTAGCCGTGCGCATTCTCGGCGAAGTAACGCCGGCACGCTGCGAAATTTTGCGGAACGCGGACGCCATCGTCGTAGAGGAAATGAAAGCCAGCGGACTCTATTACAAGATTTGGCAGAGTTTCGCGGTGTTATTGCCGGTGCGCAGCGTGGGTGTGATGGGCGATGAACGCACTTACGAATACACGATTGCGATTCGCGCCGTGGAATCACAGGACGGCATGACCGCCGACTGGGTCAAGCTGCCTTACGACCTGTTGGAAAAATTGGCGAGCCGCATTATCAACGAGGTGAAAGGCGTGAACCGCTGTGTGTTCGACATCACGAGCAAGCCGCCGGGAACGATTGAGTGGGAGTGAAGTGAGTTTTCACTTCACCCACACACTGGCGGATTAAAACTTCCACGTGAACGTCGCAAGGACGGCGTGTGCCATCGTGCCGTCGGTCTTGAAGGTCACACCATTGTCCGACCAATTGTGGTCAGTCGTGCCGGTGAATTTGTAGGCGATGCCCAAATCAATGTGTTCGCTTACGGCATATTTCACTCCCGCTTCAGCCTGATACGCAAAAGTGAAATCGGTGGATTTGTAACTGGAATTGCTGCCGAAGCCGAAGAGTGGAACATTTTGGGCGGTCAAATATGTGGCCGCTCCGCCCAAACCTGCGCCAACGTAGGGCGTCCAGCCGCCTTTGAGTGGCAGCCGGTAAATGCCATTCACCAGAATCGGAATTTCGTAAAGGTCAGCACTCGCGCCAAACGATGAAAGGGTATTCCCCGCGATGCTGTTGATTGAGTTGGCGATCACGCCGGTTTCCAATTCGGCGGCGAAGTTTTCACAAAAATTGTAGCCGAACGTCACGTCCCCGCGCACGCCAGTGTCAAAATCAACCGTGCCGTTCCCGCCGCGGGTATTAACGTTTTGCTGCCACGCCGCGCCAACGTCACCGCTCACATACATCTTGCTAGCCACGGAGTTGGTCTCGATGGCGGAGGTTTGGCTGGTCTGTGCTCCAGCCTGACTGGCCAAAAGCAAAGCGCTGCCAGTGGTGGCAAATATAAATGTTTTTTTCATGTGGTTGATTTCTAAATTTTTCAGCCTCGATTTACAAGGCGATTATTGATCAAGGATTTGTTCCCGTGAGACTGCCGCCGCTGATGTGGAGGCCGGCCAGATCGGTTTCAATCAAACCCAGTCCCGCCAGATTGCCGCCAACATCGAACGTCAGTAAATTTGATGCATCGGTGAAGATGGCGTTCAGGGCGGACAGGTTCGCGCCAGCGGTAAGATTTTTGAACACATTTGCAGGTGCGATTTTCGTGGTGCTCGCGAGGTTGATCCCGCCGTGAACGGCCAAGAATCCTTTGGCGCTGCCGAGTGAAACGGTGGTCTTGCCCGCGATATCGCCGAGCAGGCCGCCGGAGACAATCGCCGCGCCTGCCACAAAGCTCTTGATGCTAACATTGCCCATGATACCGAAGCGGTTTGCTGCCAGTCCGTTGATGACTTGACCGGCCACCGCGATTCGTCCGGTCATCGTGCCGCCGATGGCGACGTCGCCGAGGAGGTTGCCGAGCGTAATGATTTTGCCGCTGTCATTGCCCTTGATGGAAATACTACCAAACCGCACAAGTGCGCCAGCGGCATTCGTCACGGGTTGCCCACTGCCATCGTGCAGAATCAGTCCGATGTCGCCTTGCGCAGCAATCACGCCGCTGAACGCGCCGTTGGTTTTCACGGAGCTAATCAAATTGCCACGGCTGATAATCTGACCGGTAATCGCACCTTGCGCGAAAATGGTCGTCACGCCGGTAATGGCATCGCCAGCTCCAAACGTCACGGAACCCAAATCGCCGTCGGTGGTTTGGATGATTCCATAAATGCCACCGCTGGTTACATTGATGTTACCGAAGACGCTGGTTGCAGTGACATTGCCCAAACCTGCCGTGCCACCCACGGTGATGTTTCCAAGTGAGCCGGTGCTGGTGAGGTTCGCGATGGAAACCAAGCTGTTGACCGATGCACCGCTGCCAACAAGAGCCAAGTTCGAGATCAGCGGATTTGATTTTTTCGCCAAGCTCGGAACAATCTGCACATACGCCGTGATGGGCGCGTTGTCGTTCAATTGGTCGGCAAACGTCGCGACCAATTGCAAATCCAAGCTGGTCTTGTCGTGCGCGTATAGTTTCACGGTGCCTGTTTCATTAAATGGAATCACAAAGGCATCTGTAGCAAAATTCAACGCTGCCTTGCTGCCGAGCAAATTCCATAGCACTTGCGGATTGGTCGCGGAACCCAAGCTGCCGAGCAGCGCGACCGGCACGCCCAACGCGGTGGTCAATACCGAGAACGCCAAACCTTCAATGCCTGCGACGTTGATGAAGCCGATGGGCAATCTGCCGCTGACTTCCACGCCGGTAATGCTGTCAGCCGACAACACTACGCCACCAAGACTGGCAGTCGTCAGGTCAGTGAATAATTGCAATTCTGGATTGGTCAGGCTAATGAGCAAGTCGCCTTGCAAGGCAATGTTGCTGACGCCCGTCTTGCCGCCCAGATAAGAATCAACGCGTGATAGATTAAACTTGGCCGTAGAACTATTGATCACCGCCAGCACCAAGTTGAACGAACGCGCTACTGGCGCAGTGTTGGTGATGCGGATGGCCAACTGCGGATCAGCCGCAGATTCTGAATCATACACAAAGGCGAAGTGAATTGTGCCCGGCAGATTGTCACCGCCAACCGGCGTGGCCTGAATCTGACGTTCAATGCCGCCTTCGATGACTTGCAAAACTTTATTGCCGTAACCAGCCAACACCGTGATGACATTGATGTCACCGGCAATAATCTTGCCCGGTGTGCCGCCGTCCACCGTCAAGGTGTCCAGCAGACCGCTCACATTGAGCAACCCAGCCAAGTCGCCGCCAATGGTCATTGTGCCAATGGCGGACGCATCAATTTCGCTGCCGCTGGTGAGCGATCCGGTAATGGTCGCTTCCGAAATCGGGCCGGAATCATTGAGCAAACCGGTGAAGTCTCCATTCACGTAAAGCGTGGTGTCTTCAAAGTTCAGCAAGGTCAAACTTTCAATGTTAACGCTGCTGTTGAAGGAAAGAATCGCCGTGTCCGTTCCCGCACCAGCGTCAACAGTCATCGACGTTGTCGGGGTAACACTATTAATCATGAACGTGTCATCACCGCTGCCGAGCGAGATGTTCAACACCGACAAACCGCTGTAAGTAATCCCAGCCGCGCCCATCGCCAAGCCCGTCAACGTCGTTGCGGTCAACGTCCCCGTCTTGTTCCCTTCGCTGCCAGTGTCGTCCACGTTCAACGTGTCGCTGCCGCTGCCTTGGATGATCAACTGGCCTTGGATGTTGTCCACGATGCCGCCAACCAATGTCGGCGCCAAGCTGCCCACGTTGATCGTGTTCGTGCCCAAACCGGTGTTCAGGGTTGTCACCGTGATCGCGTTCGTCGATTGCACGTTGAACGTGTCGATACCAGAACCCAAATTGATGTTCAACGTTTCTACCAACGAGTAGTTGATGCCGTTGCCCATACCCAAGCCTGTCAGGCTCGCATTTGTCAACGTGCCGTTGTTGTTCGCTTCGTCGCCCGTGTCGTCCACGTTCACTACGTCCGTGTCGCCGCCGCCGTTCACGGTCACCAAGCCCACCAGATTGTCCACCACACCGCCTGTGGTCGGTTTCAAGCTACCAAAGTTAAACGTATCGTTGCCAACGCCGCCGTTGAGGTTCAGCGCGCCGGTGTTCGCCTGCACGTTGAACGTGTCGGCGCCGGCATTGCCGTTCACGGTCGTCGTCGCCGTCGAGGTGCTGCTGATCAACAACGTGTCATCACCGCTGCCGAGCGAGATGTTCAACACCGACAAACCGCTGTAAGTAATCCCAGCCGCGCCCATCGCCAAGCCCGTCAACGTCGTTGAGGTCAACGTCCCTGTCTTGTTCCCTTCGCTGCCAGTGTCGTCCACGTTCAACGTATCGCTGCCGCTGCCCACAATAATCAACTGGCCTTGGATGTTGTCCACAATGCCGCCAACCAATGTCGGCGCCAGGCTGCCAACGTTGATCGTGTTCGTGCCCAAACCGGTGTTCAGGGTTGTCACCGTGATCGCGTTCGTCGATTGCACGTTGAACGTGTCGTTGCCAGAACCCATGACCGGCTTCACTTTCGCTGGCTGCGATTAACGACTCCACGCCGGAAGGAAAACAAATTTTGTCATCCGCCAAACAAACGCTTATCAATCTTGGAAAAAAGGATGCACTGACCATTGGATTGGAAGAAGTTGGCGACACAGCAAAAATCTTTGCCGCCACAAATTTTAACGGCGACGGCATTGTTCCCGCCGACGCCGCTGATGACGAGGCAACAAAGGCCGTCATTACTGATATTATGACGTGTCTCGGCATTGAGGCCGATCGCAGTGGCAAACCGGGCATCGGACAAGCCAAAGCCGACCAGTTTTTCGCCGAAGCCCAAGCGTATTCCGATTGGTGGAAACAGGCCGAAGGCGACAAAAATATTTTACCGCTGGGCGAAGCCACCGCATCCGCGTCCGCCGCCGTAAAAACATTAAAAGTAAAAGTAGATGACTTTTTTGCGCGTTGCCGCCTCGCAGCGTTCGATGCGCGCGCCATCACCGCATTGAACCGTCAGGAGTCAGAATACCTCGCGTTGGCCGCCAAAGACCTGACGATTACTTCTGCAGAAATTGCGAATTTTCCGCTCGCACAAATTGCCGCCGGAAAATCACTACCACTTGTTGAAGGCGTCAACCCCGCTTGGGCAAGCGCGCTTACCACACTACAATCGGCAGCAATTAAACCGTTGTTGGGCGAAAAAATCGCCATCACCGAAGCTGATTGGGCAATGCTGACCGCAAAACTCGCGCTTTTTGAAACCTGGTCGGCTGGCAAAGTCGGCGCAACGGTCGAAAAACTTGGGTTGAAACGCGTGCGCGAAATTTTGGCTAGCGACGCAAAAGTGAAAATCACCGCGCTAATTGCACAAGACAAGGCACTCGAGCCGGAGGCTAATGCCATTGCGGCAGTGGAAAAATTAATCCGCTACAACCGCGATCTTTACACGCTCTGTGTGAATTTCGTTAGCTTCAAAAATTTTTACAGCCGCAAAATTCCAGCGATTTTTCAGGCCGGACGATTGTATCTCGATCAGCGCAGTTGCGATCTCTGCCTCACGGTCGAGGACGCGGGCAAGCACGCTACCATGGCCGGACTTGCGGGCGCGTATCTCGCTTATGTCGATTGCTTGCGCAAAGCCACGGGCGAGAAGCTGAGCATCGTCGCCATTTTTTCGCAAGGCGATGACGATAATTTGATGATTGGACGTAACGGCGTTTTCTACGACCGCAAAGGCAATGACTTCGACGCCACCATCACCAAAATTGTCGCGAACCCAATCAGTATCCGTCAGGCATTTTGGGCGCCTTACAAAAAATTTGTGCGCTTCATCGAAGAGCAGGTGGCCAAGCGCGCCGCTGCCGCTGATGCGGCTGCAACAGCAAATCTACAATCGGCTGCTTCAGCCACAGCCAGCGGCACTCCGCCCGCTGCGCCAACTAAAATTGATACCGGCACACTCGCGGCGATTGGGTTGGTGTTAACAACTTTGATGGGCGCATTGGGCGTCATCTTCACCAAGATTTTCGATTTGAAACCGGGCTGGATGATTCCACTCGCCTTTGCCGGCATCATGTTGGCGATCTCCATGCCTTCAGTGATCATCGCGTGGCTCAAATTGCGCAAGCGCAACCTTGGCCCGATTCTCGACGCGAACGGCTGGGCCGTGAATGCCAGCGCCAAGATGAACGTGCCGTTCGGCGCAAGCCTCACGCAAATCGCTGTGCTGCCGCCCGGCTCACAACGCGACCTCGTGGATCCGTTTGCCGAAAAGAAAAAACCGTGGGGATTATACATCACCCTGTTGATTCTTGCCGGCATCATTGCCCTAGCATCCGGTTGGTATGTCGGCAAACTAGATGGCAGCTTGCCGCCAAAATTCAAAAGCGTAAATGTGCTTGGCACAAATGCGCCGGCCTACGTCGCACCGACAAATACCGTTACGATTACGATTCCGACGACAGTTTGGAGCAATACGCCGCCGACAAAATAAAACTTTTGATCCATCAAAGCCCAGACTCCGGTCCGGGCTTTTTTATTTTCCGGCAATATGCAAAAATCTGTTCCGATGCCGCGCGAAAGCACAGCCGATAAAATTGCCCGCACGCAGAAAATCATTTCTTCGTTGAAGCAGACCTATCCGAACGCGCACTGCGAACTGAATTTTTCCAATCCGCTCCAGCTACTCGTCGCCACAATTCTTTCTGCGCAATGCACGGACAAACGGGTGAACATGGTCACGGCGGAACTGTTCAAAAATTTTCGCACCGCCAAAGATTTCGCCGAGGCACCGCTGGCAGAAATTGAAGAAGCCGTGAAATCTACCGGCTTTTTTCGCAACAAGGCGAAGAACATTCAAAATTGCTGCCGCGCACTTGTGGAAAATTTTGGAGGTGAAGTTCCGCGCACGATGGACGAACTCCACGCGCTCGCCGGTGTCGGACGCAAGACCGCGAATGTTGTTTTAGGCAACGCGTTCGGTATCAACGTTGGCGTCGTGGTGGACACGCACGTTACGCGACTTTCCAACCGGCTTGGCCTCACGAAAGGAACCGACGCCGTCAAGCTGGAGCAGGAGTTGATGAAACTCGTGCCGCAAAATGAATGGACGCTATTCAGCCATTGGCTCATCTGGCATGGTCGCCGCCGTTGCGATGCGCGCAAGCCGGACTGCGCGAATTGCGAAATCAAAAATCTCTGCCCGCAAATCGGTGTGGTTAAATGAACTGGCTCCTGCTCAATTCTGATAAGTGCGACGCTGCGTTCAACATGGCGCTGGACGAAGCGCTGTTGGAAAATATTTCACGGCTCGGCCAACCGGTTTTGCGTTTCTACGGCTGGACGGAACCGGCGGCGACGTTCGGCTATTTCCAAAAATATTCCGAAGTGGCGGCGGCGACCAAATTGCGTCCACTTGTCCGTCGGCCGACCGGCGGCGGCATCGTGCCGCACGATGCGGATTGGACTTACAGTGCTATTTTTCCACCCGGTCACGAATGGCATTCGCTGAAAGCGGAAGAAAGTTATCGCCGTATCCACGACTGGCTGCGACTCGCGTTTGCGGAATTAAAAATTGAAACCGAACTCGCGCCTTGCTGCAAAAAAACGTTGCCCGGCCAATGTTTTATCGGCCATGAGAAATTTGATTTGCTCTGGCACGGCCGAAAAATTGCGGGCGCGGCGCAGCGCAGAAATAAATCGGGCTTGCTCATCCAAGGCTCGGTGCAACCGCCACCTTTGAAACTGGCGCGAGACGATTTTGAAGCCGCCATGCGCGTCGTGGCAGAAAAGAATTTTGCCGTGACGTGGAAAAATTTTGCGCCGGATTCAGAATTACGCACCCACGCGGAAACTTTGGCGCAGGAAAAATTCTCGCAGACAAATTATAATCAAAAACGCTGATGAGCATTGCCAGCGCGCGGCGCAGCCTTTAACTTGCGCGCGCATGATTCGGCTCGTTCTCTTCGACATTGACGGCACGCTGGTCCATACTGGACACGCGGGCACGAAGGCGTTCGCTAAAACGTTCGCGACAGAATTCAATCTTCACCACGGCTCGGAAAAAATGAAGTTTGCCGGACGCACCGACGTAAGCCTCGTGCGCGAATTTTTCAAGATCCACGGCCTCGATGAATCGCCCGCGCACTTCCGCCAATTTTTCGCGCGCTACATTTTCTGGCTCGATCACATTCTCGCGCACAGCACCGGCCACGCGTGTCCAGGCATTTTTGAATTCATCCGCGACCTCCAAAATCTACCGAATCCGCCAATGCTCGGCCTGCTCACTAGCAACATCCAGCTCGGCGCGGAAATCAAATTACGCGCGTTCGGCCTCTGGGATTTTTTTGTCATGGGCGGATTTGCGGACGACCACGAAGACCGCAATCACATCGCCGTTGCCGCACTCGAACGCGGTCGCCGCGTGCTGGCAAAAGATTTGCAGCCGCAAGAAATCGTCGTCATTGGCGACACGCCATTCGATGTGCGCTGCGGAAAATTCATCGGCGCAAAAACGCTAGCCGTGGCGACGGGCGGCTCGAAATTGGAAGAATTAAAACCCTGCGGCGCAGATTGGACCGTGCAAGATTTGACCAAGATTTCAGCCCGCGAAATCTGCCCGCGCTAAATTGGCAAAATACAGTGCGTTTGCGCTAATTTACGCCCATCGTCGGCCGCGGTTATCCGGTAGATTGCTACGGCAATGAAACGGAATCGGATAATTTTTACGGCGCTAGCAGGAGTTTTATTTATCGCTTCGACAACGACCGGAACGGAACTAGTAAAGCCGGCTTGGCTGACCGACTGCTCGGTGGGCATCAAGGAAAGCTACGACAACAACGTATTTCTTTCTGGCGTAAATAATCCACCACCGACAGCCGCACCAGCTGGTAGCGTAGTAGCGCTGAAGAATTGTTCTTCGTGGATCACAACCGTTTCCCCCAAAGTCGGAGTAAATTTTTCATCCGTAATCGGCGCGACCAACTTGCCGATATTGTCGCTCGCGTATGCGCCAGACGTGGCGGTTTATCATGATCAAACTTCTGAGAGCTACACCGCGCACCGCGTGTTGACATCGGTAAAAGCTAAAACGGATCCGGCGACTTTCAGCGCAGATAATATTTTTACTTACATTGATGGCAACGGCATGGGTCCGTTTTATCCAGGCAATCTTTACAGCGCATTTGCCACCACTGCAGACCGCGAGCGCCGCCGCCAATGTCAGCGTTCAGTTCGATCAAGAAAAATGGTTCGTCCGTCCAACCGCGTCGCTGCTGTATTACAACCTGATGACGGAGCAACTCAACGTGCCGGGCTATCAAAATTATTGCGACCGCTATGACGTGAACGGCGGTGCAGACTTCGGCTACAAAACCACGCCGCAACTAGCGTTGACACTCGGCTACCGCTACGGCCATCAATACCAGCAACAATATTCGTTTTCGCCTTACAGTTCCTCTAGTGATTACCAGCGCGTGCTTGTCGGTATCGAAGGTAATCCGTGGAAATGGTTATCTTTGAAAATTCAGGGCGGTCCGGATTTTCGTAGCTATCAAGGCGACTCCGCCACGCACACGACCCCGGTCAATGATTTACATCCCGTAACATATTTTTGCGAAGCGTTAATCACCGCAACATTCGCCCCAGACAACACGCTGACGTTCAAAAACAAGTCGTGGCAATGGGTTTCTGGCTCTGGAAAAGTTCCGTATTTTGACAGCGCCTACGAATTAAGTTGGCATCGCAAAATCATGGACAAACTGACGCTTGACCTCGGCGAAAGAATTTTAGATTGGAATTTCTCCAGCGGAAATCTCCCAGCGTACAAACGCGAGGACTTACAATACACCACCACGGCCGGACTAAATTACGCCATCAATTCACACATCAGCGTCACACTCGCTGGCGCACTGAATTGGGGACGCAACGCAGAAAGCGATGTCGCGAACCCCGGCGCGCGCCAATTTAATCAGCAACTCATTTCGCTTGGCACCCAGTGGAAATTCTAGCCAGCTACCGCTCCAAGGTGACGCTCATCAGGCCGATGACCACCTCGTTAGCGAGCGCGCGAACGGTAAGTGACTTCAATTCCCTTGTCGCGTCCAACGGCAAATCCAACACCGTCGCCGCGCCGCCAGAAATTTTACCACCCGTGCCCTTGAACGAATTCATTTCCAACACGCGAATTTTTCCCGTCTTCAAATCCACGCGCACCGGCAACGGCTCCGGCCGCGCGAACGCAAAATCATCAATGTAATAATCCTGATCAATCGGCCACCAGTTCGCCGGATTACGCAAAATCAATTTAGTCGTCGAACCGTCCGCGTAAGTCACCATCACTTCGCCGTTATCAAAACGACTTTGTAGTGCGCCGGTTGATCCTGCCATCAGCAGAAACGCGTGCGAAGATTTTCCTGACAGCGGCACAGAAAATTCACGCGGATAATTGTCCCATTGCGATGTGAAAATAATATTTTTTCCGCCACTCACACCCGGAGTTGCGAACGAAATTCCATCCGGCAAAATAATTTTTCCAGAATTCTTTGTAGCGAATTCTCGAACGCCGGAATCATCCACATCAAAACTCGCATTTGGTTCGCACCAGCCGCCAATGCCTTGCTTGGGCGTCGCGAGCGATGCAAACGGCGAACGCGGCGCGCGGTATTCATTGCGAAAAATCTGCGTGACGTTGTCGTTGAAATACGGCGCAAGATTCACGGCCTCAAATTTTACATCGCCGGAAATTTTCTGGCTCCAATCAAAGGTGGCGCGAGCACCGCGTCCTTCCTTCGAAAGTCTTGGTGCAAGTTTTTCCTCCATGCGCATCGGCGTTCCTGTCCCATTTTTCCAATTGACCGTCACCTCAAACTTTTCTGTCGCTGAATGTTTTATTTCAATTCGTTGGTCACCAAATAAGCCTGCAACCCAGCTCCACTGCGCCGGTTGTCCGTTGATGAAGATTTCCGGCTCACTTCCCATGGCGCAGATTTGAAGATCCAACGCCATCGGTTTGGAAAAGTTTGGTTCGACCAGATAAGTTTCATTCAAACCGTCGCGGCGAAACTCAAAATTGAAATCTGGATGGTGGATGCGAGCGTGATTCCATTTTGCAGGAAAGCCTGGAACGATTTTTAGTTCACCCGCAAGCGCGTCCGGCTTAATGCCAAAAAGTCCTTCAATCAGCGCACGGGAATTGATGCCAATCGCGTCGGCGAAATCGCGTTGCGCTTCGCCGCGCGCCATGTCATGCGACGTCATACAACCAAAATTTCCCGGACACAAACCGAGAAAACTGGAATCCAGCAATTCGCCTTTGAAAAGTTGAAACGCGGTTTCTGAGCGATTCGCCTGCCAAAAACCGAGCGCCGTGTGCGCAGCCTCGGCCATCACAACGTTGTTGAGCGACCATTGATACGGCATCCAACTCGTCTCCGGCAGGGTGAAAAGGTTTTCGTCCGGGACATTTGCACCACGAATCGGAATGTGCGCGATGTTATCGTCAATCCAGCGCGCCATCTGCCACGCCTGCGCGGACGTCGGCACTTCGGAATCCAACGCATGATAAAAAGTCCAAAGTCCGGAGTTCGGATGCACAAGTTGCAAACCAAGTAAATCTTTCGACTCGGCAAAATTACCTTCGTCCGCAAGCCAGAGATATTTATTCATGCCGCGCAAAATTAATGCGGCTTCGTTTTCATAAATGGCCGCGTCTTTGCCGAGCATTCTCGAAACGCGCGCGGCCATTTTGTTTGCAAAATAATTATACGCACTTGCATGCGCTGTGCCGCCGCTGTTGTAATTTAAATCATCGCTCGCCCAAATCGCGGCATAAGCTTCGTAAAGCGGTAATTTGTCGTCGCCAAATTCGCGGCGAAACAATCTACGTTCCCACGCGAGGTGTCGTTCGATGACCGGCCACATTTGCGCGGCAAAATTAGTATCACCCGTCCACAACACGTGACGAAAAAATGCGTCCACCGCCACCAGGTTCATGTCGTAATGATTGTGCGACATATCGCCGTTGGAATGAATCGCCGCCTCGCTACGCGCGAGGTTAAATTGCTCATCGGCGGGCGGAATGGCTTCGGGAATCGGATTCGTATTTTGATTTTTCGCAAAGCCGGTGAAGTGCGCTGCCGTGCGTTCGTGCCAACCCAATTCATCGCCAACGTATGGCCCGCGCCAACCTAGCAGACGCGTGCGCCACGCGACCGCGCCATGCATAAACGATTGCTGTTTCTCGTCCCAAACCGCATCTGCCGCAATGTTTAGCGCGGCAGCAGCAGCATTGATGAATGGGTCAGGCGTTTCGACGATAACTTTTTCTGCGATGGCGCGGCGATGATTTTCGGCGGCGGTAAATAATTGCGGCAAATCGGTTGCCGTAATGTTTTCATCACCGTCAATTTTCAGCACAAAAAAAACTTCGTGGTCGTTTTGCAAATTGATTTTGCCAATCACAACCGGAAATTCAGCTTTGCCGTTGGCGGAAGAAAATAATTCCGCCGGCGAACTCCATTTGGCTGCGTCAGCGATTTGTAGTTTTGCGTTCGCAGGAAAAATCCCGGCTATGGCAGCCGCTTTGCTTTGCAAAATAAAAGTGTTTGTCGCGATGGAAAATTCGTTGCCCTTGCACTGCTCTGGCTTGAGCTGGAAAAATTGCGCGACCGGCTGACGCTCGCAGCCGATATCGCCGCCACGCTGACCTTTCATGCCATTCGCGCCACCGAAGGCCCAGATGAGCTCAACGGCATTGGTCATTCCACGCAATTCCGCTCGGACGATAAGACCTTTCGTTTCGCTTAATGGCAGCGCGATCAAATCCAATTTTCCATCGCCAAGCAGCGGATCGTAGATTTGATAAACCATTGAGCCAGGACGGTAACGCGCGACGATTTGCGCCGCATCGTTCAGCCATTTAATTCCAGCGGAAGTTTTGATTCCAAAGCGCAAGTTGCCGCCGCGACCGGGCAAATACAGCGAGAATTCCGGCTTGTCGCCGCCATCAATCCGGAACGCCGAATTCAGGCCGTAAAGCGGTCGATTGAAAAATTCCGCGCCGTTCGTAATGACAAAATCGCCAGCGACCGGCCAGTAACGCAGCGGACGGTCAATGTTGTTCGTCAGAAAAACCGAAGCAGAATTTTGCGCCGCGGGAACTTTTTTTACCGCTGCAAAGCCGGAGGAAATCAGCGCCAGCGAACTGATAATTAAAATCGTTGTAAGTCGCATGGCATGATTTTGCGGGTTAAAGGCTTTCAACAAGTTTGCGCATCGCATCTTCCTGCTGCGCGATGGATTCGACCAACTTGAATTGCCGGCGACAGCGGTCAAGGTTTTGACCGGCGCGGTGCACTTTAAAATACGCGTCACCTACTAGGAAATCCGTGAGGAAACGCAAGCCGGTTTCAAACGTAATGAGCGGACCAGCATGCGGCAGAAAACTTTTTTCCACCGGCGTCAGAAATTCAGCCGCCGAACTCAAATAGCCGCGAGCGAGTGCCGCGAACATCGGAAATTCCATCCGCACTTTGGTCAAATCCAATTCGTCTTCCGATGCGGAACACGTCGCTGAGCGCACAAGATCGCCAAAATCGTAGAGCGCCAGACCGGGCATCACGGTGTCGAGGTCGAGCACGCATACACCTTCGCCCGTCGCGTTGTCCAACAGCACATTGTTGAGTTTCGTGTCGTTGTGCGTCACGCGTTCCGGCAATTTTGCATCCAGAAGCACGTGGCAAATCGACTGATGGCGCAGGGCGAATTCAATTTCCGGTTTCGCCAGTGCAGCACGATTGAATGCGTCCGCTTCAATGGCTTTTTCCAGCGCAGCAAAACGTTTTGGCGTGTGATGGAAATCGGGAATGGTGTCGTGCAAACGTGGTGTCGGCAAATCCGCGAGTAGTTTTGCGAATTGGCCGAAAGCCTTGGCTGCCGCCTGCGCTTGCGCTGGATTTTCCACCGCATCATAGCTGCGCGCACCTTCGATAAAAAAATAAACGCGCCAATAATTGCCATCCGCATCACAAAAATACGGCGCGCCATCGCGGTTCGACACGAGCGTCAACACTCGCCGACGGCAATCCGGTTCGGCAGCAACTTTAGCGGCTAAATGTGCGGTGACGCGTTGGATATTTTCCATGAGCGCCACCGGCTGTTTGAAAATTTCGCGGTTGATGCGTTGAAGAATATAACGAACGCGCGTGCCGCCGTGCTTGAATGTGACGCGATAGGTGTCGTTGATGTGACCGCTGCCGTAAATTTCCGCGCTGACAAATTCGCCGGCAATCTGAAACTGCCGAATGATGACGGACAACTCAGGCTTTGGTTTCTCGTTCATTCACGGCGCGTTGGCTGGAATCGTCAGATAAGTCGAAACGAACTGGTAAAGCACCGGCGGAAAAACAAATACCCAACGGTCGCCGCCGAAATCAATTGCGGCCAGTGCCGTCTGTGCACGCGCCAGTTCCGCGCCAAAGTCCACACTCAATTTTCCGCCAGTCTTTAAATCAATCGTGATGGAAAGATTGTTCGTGCTTAAGCCAAATTTTTCCGGTGCGGTGACGTTGTGCGCGACCCAGCCAGCAGCGGTGAGTTCGCCAAGCCGATGGATGGTTTCTTCGATGGCGGGTGGATTGTTGAGAATGCCCTGCGAATTCGGGCCGAGCGACCATTTGTTTTCACCCGTGCGCACCAACTCGCGCAACTTGCCGTTCTGCCGCAAGGTGATTTGAGCAACGTTCGTTTCGGTAAAATTCCAGATGTGGCGGTCGCGGAATTCCCAACCGGCTTCCGGCAACCGCGCGAAATCTTCCGGCTTGAGCGCGTAAATAAAATCTTCGTCGCCGCGTTTCACCAGCACACGACTCGGTTCGTTCGTTCCGAAAATTAATTGCGCCAGCACGCTGTTCGTATCGCCCGCCGCGCCGCGCAAAATGATTTGCGGTGACGTTGGCGTGAAGCCGAAGCCCTGCAAATCGGTGGCGGTGGCGGTGTCCTTCACAAAATCCGCAGCGCGTAAACCGCCGAGCAGTTTCAGAAAGTTCTGCACATTATCATTGTCGGCGGCATATTTTTCGCCGGCGACCGTCCAGTAATCCGCACCTTGTTTTTGCAAGGTAAAATGATTTTGTCCGCGCACTTCAATCTCGGCGACTGGCGCGGTGAACGAGAACAGATGCGGGTCGCGAAAATCATTTACCGCGCCGCGCCAAGCGGCAAAAATATCCTTGGCGGCGGTCACTACGACGTTCCAGCCTTCGCGCCGCGCACATACCTGCGCCGTTTCCGGTAGATTTTTCCCGGTGTGAATGGCCGCGGTAAAATTCGTGCCGTGGCCAAGCCACACATCGAATTCCGCCGGCTGTAAACCATAGCTGCTCAGATCCACACGCACATCGTCCGTGACAAATTGGGTGATGCGACTGGCCTGAAGCTGTTGCAGCGCAGCGGTAATGCGTGCGCCATCCGCGCGCGCGGCCAGCGGACGCACCATGCGCCAGAGTTGATTCGTCGGATCGCGACGAAATTCCATCGCCTTCGCGCCGTTGGTAATGACGAGCCAGTCCGTCGCGCCAGTCGCATCTACGAGCGCCGTGTCGCGCCATTCATTTGCGGAGTGCGGGAGCAATTGCAGCCAGCCGGCGTCGGTGACAAAGGCGCCATCCAGACCGACGACGCGAATAAACACCTGATCACCGGGCGCAGTTTTTTTACCGATGATCAATTGCCAGCGCTGTCCGCCTGACATGATGACGAGCGAATACTCTGGATTTTCAAAACCAAAATCCGCGTCGGAATTTTTGTGGCTGCTGATTTCTGCGGCCGTCAGCCGGGTGACGGGAACCAGTTTTTCTAACGCGGTGGCGAGCGACTCAATCGCCGCAGCTTGCGCGGGATATGCAATCGGCTTCTGTAATTGCCACGGATGATTGGTGCGGATGGCGTCAATTTCATACGCGCCAGCGGGACTAATTTGAATTGCTGTCAATTCTGCGACGCGCAAACCAGCCAGCAGACGGGTGCTTGCGGGTGTGGTCGGGTGGAGAAATTTATGGGAAAGCCAGATGCCCGCGAATAACGTGGCCGCTAGCACGAACCAAATAAATGTGGTTTTGGATTTCATTTACGGCGCACGAGCCAGACGAGCCAACCGAAAAATAGCACGCCGCCGGGCAAGGCGCCGAGCAGTAGCCAGTCGAGTTGCCGCGATTGTTTTTGCGTGAGCATCAGGCGAAATTCTTTGACGGGTTGCGGGCTGATGCCCGCCAATAATTCCTGACGATCCAGCAGCCAATTAGCGGCGTAGCTGAGAAAGTCACGGTTCGCACCGCCCTCAATATAATAGTTGCCGAGAAAAATTGAATCGCCCGCCACCACGATGCGCGTGTTGCCGCGCCGATTGACCACGCCAGCCACCGGTTTTTGTTCCACCGCCGCCAACACCGGGTAACGACGCGGCGCGGCGGTCGGGTCGCCCGCGAGCAAAGCCGTTTCGCTGGTCAACGCCAGTTCGTTCACCTGCGGCGCGTTGGCCGGCGGGTTCTGCCAGTTCACTTTCATGACCGGACGCGGCAAAATCATTTGCAAAGAAAGTTGCGTGAGCGGCGCGACAAACGTTTGCGGATTAAACACGCGAATTTTCACGTCCTGACCGGTGATGGAATTTTGCGGGTCTTTGATGTAGTCGGCCAAAACATTCACACCCCAGTGCTGCAAAATTGGTTCGAGTCCGGTCTGCCGTTCGATGGAAGCGTAGTTGAGCAACACCAGCAGCCGGCCACCTTCTGCGAGATACTTGTCAATTTTTTGCAGTTCAGAATCTACCAATGGCGCAGTTGGCGCAGCGATTATGAGCAGATTGCAATCCATCGGCACGGGCTGGTCGGCGGTCAATTCGAGATTCGTCACGGCAATATAATTTTGCGCCAGCTCCAGACCAAACTTGGCAAAACCAAATTGACCGCTGTCGGCGAGCGATGATTCGCCGTGGCCTTGAAGAAAATACGCCTTGAACGGCTGTGCGCTGGCGAGCGCAAGCAACTTGGAGGTGAACATGATTTCACCGTTAAATAAAACCGGCCGGTTGCGGAACTGTAATTCCTTCTGGTTCGGGTCATCCTTCGCGGTCTGCTCCAACTTGTGCTGCACGATGGCTTCGCCGGGAATCACGATGACCTTGCCGCCGCAGTCGAAGATGACCAAGTCTTTCGCCGGCGGCGAATTCGGACTGTCCGTCGCAGCGGGCAGATTATATTGCACCTTCAATTTCTCCGCCGCGCCAGTGTCGCGAACATAATCCACCGTGCGAATGGAAATATTTTTATTCGCCGCGTGATACTCGCTCAGCAGCGCGAGAATGTTTGGATAAAAATTTTCCTGATCCCGCGTGTCGTAATACAACGTCACGTCTACATGATTCGTGAGCGTGGAAAGAACGGCCAAAGTGCGCGACGACAGCGCCACGCGCGTCTGCGAACTTAAATAAAACCGGTGAAAAAACTGGGCGCCGAGATAATTCAGCATCACCACCACCGCCAGCACCAAAACGGTGCGCAGGAGCATATCAAAGCCGATTTTCCATCGGCTTGCAGGCGAAAAACTGGGGCGCAGATTGCTCATGTTATTTCCAACGGCGGCTTTCGACCACGCGCAACGTCAGGAACAAAACAGGAACGTTGCGCTTACATAAAAAATCACCGCGCGCGTGTCGACCGCGCCGCGCGCGAAGTCGTGCATTTGGTCAAACAGATTGAAATACGCCAGCACTTGTGTTTGCCAATGTGCGTTCACCGGCGTGGATTTTGCGAGATACGCCAGCGAAAACAAACTGACGCCCAATACGAAGCTGATCATTGCCGCCGTCATCTGGCTGTAAGAAATGGCCGAGGCGAGACAGCCCATCGAAAGAAACACACAGCCGACCAGAAAAATTCCCAGATACATTCCGCCCATCGTTCCCGCATCCAGCGCACCGGCTTGATTCGTAAAATGCTGCACGATGAATAAACACGCGAGCAACGGCAGCCACGCGACCATGTAAAAAATAATTGCCGCCGTAAATTTTGCCGCAACCACCTGCATATCGCCTACCGGCGTGGTCATCAGTGTTTCAAATGTGCCGCTGGCTTTTTCCAGTGCAAATAATCGCATTGTGATCACCGGCGTCGCGAGCAGCAGCACGAGCCAGAAATAAAATGTGCCGTAAAACATTTCTGTCACCGGCGCCGTGAACGGGTCGCTGCCCACGCCCGCTATCAACACCACAAAGCTCAGGCCCACCAGCAGTGTCACCGCTGCGATGATGACGTAGCCCGTCAGCGACATAAAAAACGACGACAGTTCGCGCCGCAACAACGTCCAGAAAATTCTCATTCGACCGCCTCCGTCGTTGGCTTCGTGACCTGCATGTAAATGTCTTCCAGCGAATGCCGGCTGCGGGTCAGTTCGCGCAACGCCCAGCCATTCACGCGAGCCAGATTAAAAATCAATGGGCGCAAATCTTCGCCATCGCGTGGCGTCAGCGCGCAACGGAAAAATTCGCCTTCACCTGCTGAGATATCGAACTGCGCCACTTCCGGCAAATTTTCCCAGACCGACCGCAACGCCGGCAACGGCGCGGCGATTTCTGCGATGATTTGACTGCCGCCAGCCATCCGGCGCTGCAAATTTTCCGGCGTGTCCGACGCCAACACGCGTCCACCAAACATGATCAAAACGCGACCGCACATCATTTCCACTTCCGGCAAAATGTGGGTGGAAATCAAAACCGTGTGTTTCCCCGCAAGACTTTTTATCAACGCGCGCACCGAACGAATCTGCTGCGGATCCAAGCCAATCGTCGGCTCGTCCAAAATAATCAATTCCGGCTCGTGGACCAACGCATCCGCCAAGCCAACGCGCTGTTTATAGCCTTTGGAAAGTTGCCCGATGACGCGACTACCGACATCCGTCAGACCGCATTGTTCCATCACCGTCGTCACGCGTTCGCGCGATTTTTTCCACCCAAGACCTTTCAGCCGCGCGCGAAATTTAAGGTATTCACGCACGCGCATTTCAGGATAGAGCGGATTGTTTTCCGGCATGTAGCCGATGCGCCGCCGCGTCTCATCCGAATCGTGGAACACATCGAAGCCGGCCACTTTGACCGTGCCGCTCGTCGCCGGCATGAAGCCAGACAGCACCCGCATCGTCGTGCTTTTGCCAGCGCCGTTCGGGCCGAGCAAGCCGACGATTTCGCCACGCGCAACCGTGAACGAAATATCGTCCACCGCCGTGCGTCCACCTGCGTAGCGCTTCGTCAAATTGGAAACTTGAATCATTACTGCTTGAACCGCAAAAAATCTAGCTTCAGTGTAGCTGGAAAAACCCAGCTACGGCGAACAAAAATTTTAGCGGTTCCAGTGTTAAACCAGCAAAAATCCTTTTGGTTGCGAGCAAAATAAATTGACTCACCGCCCGCCGCGCAAAAAACTGCGTCATGGATTACGGTGCGGAAAACTTTTACGCCCTCTGGCGGGAACGCCAGCGCGCCCAGCCCGCCTTGCGTGAAGGCGATTCCGCGCCGCCGGAAAAATTGCTGCAAGCCATCTGGTTCCACCAACGCCTCCTCCGCGACAAATTAAAAACGGCTGACGGCAAGACGATCCGCGTGCTGCATCCCGGCTTCATGAGCGTCGAAGGCGGCCCAGATTTTCGTGGCGCAGTTTTGCAGTTTGAAAACGAAAAGCCGATTTCCGGCGATGTGGAAATTGACCTGCAAACCAGCGGCTGGCGCGCGCACGGACACGATAAAAATTCCAGCTTCAGAAATGTGGTTCTGCACGTCGTTTGGGAACAAGTCCAAAGCCCAAAGTCCAATGTCCAAAGCCAGCTTGCGACGCTCGCGTTAAAAGATTTTCTGGATGCGCCGCTCGCGGAACTTGCACTCGCGCTCGAAAACGAATCTGGTTTGCCGGAAAAATTGCGCGGTAAATGTTCCGCGCCGTTGCACGAACTTAATTCAACCCAACTCACAGAATTGTTGCAAGCTGCGGCAAAAGTGCGTTTCCAAAACAAGGCCAACGCGATTTTGGCGCGCGCAAAAAATTCCGGCTGGGAACAGGCATTGTGGGAAAATTTGTTTCGGGCGCTCGGCTATAAAAACAACATCTGGCCGATGCAAAATCTCGCGGAAACCAAATCGCGCTGGACGCGCGGCGCGAATTCCGCGTTTGAAATTCAGGCGCGCTTGCTCGGTGTCAGCGGACTTTTGCCGGAGGATTTGACGCGCGCGCAGAAAAGTTCCGACACGTTTCTGCGCCACGCCTGGGATTTTTGGTGGCGCGACCGCGATGAGTTTGAAAATTATATTTTACCGCGCGCGGTCTGGAAGTTTCACGGGTTGCGCCCGGCGAACCATCCACAACGCCGGCTCGCGCTGGCGGCGCACTGGCTCGCGTCAGAAAATCTGGTTTCAAAAATTGAAAACTGGTGCACGGCGGAAATCCCGGACAAAAAGCTTTTGGATTCGCTACACGAGATTTTCCAAATCGAGCGGGATGAATTCTGGTCGTGGCATTGGACTTTCAAATCCGTGCGCCTGACCAAACCCCAACCGTTGTTGGGCGAAGCGCGCGTCACCGATCTCGCAGTGAACGTAGTTTTGCCGTGGTTATGGCTTCGTGCGCGTGAGGGCGGCAATGAAAAATTGCAGTTGGTAATTGAGCGCCGATTTTTTGCATGGCCGACGGCGGAAGATAATTCGGTTCTGAAACTCGCGCGTCAGCGTCTGCTGGGAACTCCAGCCGCCCGCATCTTGCAAGGCGCGGCGCAGCAGCAGGGTTTGATGCAAATCGTCCGCGATTTTTGCGAACACTCGAACGCGATTTGCACGGACTGCCGGTTTCCGGAGTTGGTTGAATGTCTGAAAGCCAAAACCCAAAGTTAGCAAATTGCGAACTTTGGGTTTTGAACGTGAAACTTGGAACTTACTGAATTTCCAAACCGGCAAACGGATTTTGCAAGCCACCGGACGACGGTTGTTCGGCAACGGGAACTTTGGGCTTCTGCGGCGCAGCTGATTTTTCCGGATGAGATTTTTTCGGCGCTTCCGCAGCGGCGGCGGGTTCGGCTCCACCTTTTTCCACTTCACGCGGATTTTTGGCGCGTTTGCCACGCGGATGTGGGCTGATCATCAAGTTGATGGCGCGGCCAACGAGCTTGGGCTGAAAATCGGGATGACCGAACGGAGCAATGTCGGCGATGAATTTATTGATGACTTCGAAGCTGACTTCGGTGTGCGCCATTTCGCGACCGCGAAATTTCAAAGCGACTTTCACCTTCATGTCTTCGCAAAGAAAATCAATCGCGTGCATCAATTTAATGCCGAGATCATGCGGATCGATGCGCGGGCTCAATTGCACTTCCTTGACGATGGAGGCGTGCTGATGTTTGCGAGAATCTTTTTCCTTCTTGGCAAGTTCGTAGCGAAATTTGCCGATCTCGATGATGCGGCAGACGGGCGGAACAGCGTTCGCGGAAATTTCCACCAAGTCCACGCCGTGCTGACGCGCAAGGTTGAGCGCATCGTTCAGCGGAAACACGCCGAGCTGGTTGCCGTCCGGTCCGATCACGCGCACTTCGCGGGCGCGGATCTTGCCGTTGACGCGCATTTGCGAGGCGGCGGAGTTATTACGCGGGGAAAAAGGGCGACTCAAGCGACCCTCTCTGGTTGGGGCTGATTTGTGATGTGCATCAAAACGGTCGTCTGGCTAATTCTTAAGATACGGTTTTTTAAGCAATGCCCGCGCCTGCCGCAAGCTAATAATGGCAACAAATTCATGACAAATTGCGGAAGGCCTGCACGCTGGCCACGAAATCGTCCGGCACGCCGAAGTCAAAACGCTGCGCGCCGGTCATTTCCAAAGCGAGATAACCTTCGCGCTGGCGCTGGATTTCCTGCGCGCGCGTGAGTTGAAATTCACCGTTGTCGCGCACGTTGTCGCGGATCATCTCGCCGAGAATTTCGTAAATGCTCGGCGCGAGCAGATGCATCCCAAACCAGCCAAGCCACGTTTGCGGGGGTAAGCCATCAACATGCAATTTTTCCTGCGCGACAGCCACGGCGGGTTTTTCAATGATGAGCGAAATGTCAATCAAACACGGATTTTCGGCGCGGCGCGTTCCCGCAATCGTGCCATAGCCTTTCAATTCATTGGCCGAAATGCGATTCACCGCAGAAACACTCTTGCCGCCTGAAATTTTCGCCATGTCCGCGAGTTCGCGATACGGCGAAACTGGCGCGCCACGAAACAAATGGTCGCCGAGGCCGAGCAAAACCATTTCGCCATTCGCAAAATTTTTTGTCTGAAAAACCGCGTGACCGTAGCCTTCTTGCGTGTGCTGCACGGCAAACGTCACCCGTTCGGAAAACTTTTTCATCTGCGCTGCCTCTTGCAGCAATGCCGGATATTTTTCCAGCCGTTTCAGATAATTCGCATCCGGCCCGCGCAGATAATTTTTTACCGCCTCATCTTCGCCAGGCTGGACGATGATGCAAATCTCCTCGATGCCCGCCGCGTCGAGTTCGAGCAGATGATAATGAAACAGCGCGCGCGCGATGCCGTCCGCGCCGACGACGGGAAACATTTCTTTCTTCACCGCGTGCGACGCGGGAAAATGTCGCGTGCCGAGGCCGGCGATGGGAATAACGGCTTTGCGAACTTTCATATTAAACGTCGAAGCGTTTCCAACCGTTCGGGCCGAAGGCGTAGCGCTTCGCACCAAACTCAATTGCGCCGGGCGAAGTGCCCTCAAAAATATCCGGCGTCACACCGACGCGACGCGAAAATTCCACGGCGATTTGCGGAATGTGTTCTTTTAGCGCGGCAATTTTTCCGAACACCGCGACCGTTCCGCCGGTTCCGCCACCGGTGATTTTTGCGCCGTAAAGTCCGGCTTTAGCACCGCGTTTTTGCACGGCTTCGACGAGAAAATTCACGTCCGGCACGGAAAGCTTGCAGTTGTCGCGGTAACTTTCGTGCGCGCCATACATGAGTTCGCCCGCAGTCACCAACGCTTTTTCATCGCCGGATTTTGCGGCCTGCAACGCAGCGATAAATTTCAGCACGCGCTCATTTTCACCAATCGGATGACGCGTCGGGCCGACGACGCGGTAAATCGCGTCCGGCTGAATCGTCGTCACCGGATCGTCGTGCGTTTTATATTTGGCCAGAAAATCGGAGCCGAGAATCGTTTCGGGAATTTCCTTTTCGTATTCGTTTTGAAATTCAGCGGAAGAAATTTCCGTAAGATAATTCAGCGGCGCGCGTCCGGTTTTGGCGCGCAGTTCGTTGATAATTTTTTTACCCATGAACGCGCCGACGCGGACATTGCCGTAAGCATTTCCCGCAACGGAGTGGCGCACCATCGAGTTGATGCCGACGAAACCAGTGCCAGCAGGAATCTCGACTTCGCCCATGACCGCGCCGGGGCGACAGAGAATGTGCGTGAGTTTTCCCTGATGACCATTGGCGACGGCGATTTGATCCATGATACCGCACGGTGCGCCGACGACGTGATTTTCCGCCATCTGCCCGAGCCGCGCGATGCGCGCGCCATCGAGCTTGAGACCGAGATAGGCATTGAGACAACTCAGCGTGCCGATTTCCACGGCGGCGGAACTGCCGATGCCGACGTTCATCGGCACGGCACTTAAAAGCAGAAAACTGAAACCGTAAGGCAGTTCGACATTTTCTTCTTTGAGCAAAGTGAAAATGCTGCCACCGATGTAAGCCGCCCACGCAGCGATAGGATTGGCGTGACATAATTCACGCACTTGCGCGTAGCTGCCGACCGCGCCGCCGCTCGTAAAATAATCCAGCGGAATGCGCGTCTCAACGGGCAGACTGCGCGCGCCGGTTTGCGCGGAGCGGATGCGCAAGGTGCGATCCGTGCGCGCCTGAATCGCCATGAGCATCCCGTGACCAAGCACCGCTTCGCAGACATTCGCGCCGGAGTAATCCGCAATACCGCCCATCACGTCGAGCCGCGCGGGCACGCGCGCGACCCACACTTCGCCGCTGTTGAAGAAGCCGGCGAAACCCGTCGGGTCGCTGTTCGGCTTGCGTAACAGGTTTTCAAATTCCGAAACTTCAAACGGCAGCGCGTTCATAAAATTCAATGGTGATGCCGGAATAGACGGTTCCGGTTTTTGTAAAGATACCAGACGATGAACACATTCACGGCCAGCAGAATGGCCAGACCAGTTTTGGGATGCGCAAAAATCGGGTGATGCGTTTCCGAGTAGGGAACGCTGTGGCGAATGAGTTCGTAAATTTCGATTGGAATGAAGAAAGCGGACTCGCCAATCGCCAGCCAGATGGCCCACTTCGCGCGCAACGCAAGGCCGGTGCCGCCGATAAATAAAAACAAACCGTAAAGGAACGGCACCAGTGCGGCTTTCTTGACGTTGGCGGAGGTGAGCGAGTCGAGCCGTTCGCCGACGGCGCTGAAAAACCGACCTTCAGGATCAAGATGCACCCAGCGCAAAAACCGCTCGAACAAATCCTGCAGATCGCGTCCCGCCAGCGAATACACGCCCAACGCCACCAGCAAAAGCAAGATGCCCTTTATGATTTTGATGCCAACGATCAAATACAGCGTTGGCGCGTGCTTCTTGGCTTCCGGCGTTTTGGCGTTCTCAGTCATCAACGAATCTTTGACAGCAAAAAGTCCAACAGTTCAGAAATTTTTACGCGTTCCTGTTTGCTATCGTCACGATGACGGATCGTTACCGTATCTAGCAACTCCGGCTTTTCGCCGAGCGTGTCGAAATCGATCGTCACGCAAAACGGCGTGCCGGCTTCGTCCTGACGCGCGTAGCGTTTGCCGATGCTGCCGGTCTCGTCGTAAAACACGTTCATCCAGGGGCGCAACAAATCGCGGACTTCGAGTGCTTTTTTGACCAACTCCGGTTTGTTTTTTAGCAACGGAAAAATGCCCGCTTTGAACGGCGCGACGCGAGGATGGAATTTCATCGTCACCAACGTTTCGCTTTTGCCTTTATCGTCGGTTTTGGTTTCTTCGGAATACGCATTCGCGATGAGCGCCAGAATCAAACGATCCACACCTGCGCTCGGCTCGATGACATGCGGAATGTATTGGCCCTTCGCCAAACCGTTCGCGTCGTCCGTCGCCTGCTTGGAAATTTGTTCCGGCGTTTCGTCGGGCTTCGCGGATTTGGTCAGATAATTTTTGCGGTTGTCGTAATAACGCTTCCACAAATCATCCGATTTTTCCTTCGGCAACTTCGCCCAGACGGCGCGCAATTCCTCATCAAACACGCCCATCGGTTTGCCGGAAAATCTCTGGTGCTGCGACAAATCAAAATCGCTGCGTGCGGCGATGCCTTCCAGCTCGTCGCCAACGACGTTTCCATTTTCGTCCTTTTTGCTGAACGGGAACTTGAACACAATATCCACGCACGCGCGCGCGTAATGCGCCAATTCTTCTTTGGTCTGAATGTGAAAACCGAGCGTCGCGCGAGACAAACCGATGCCTTCGTAAAAACGCACGCGTTCCTCGACCCAATATTGATGCCACGCCTGCCAACCCCAGTTCGGCTGCGGTTCGCCGGGATGACCGGTGGCCGGAACCGTCGCGACCGAGCCATGAATCGCCTCGATGACTTCATCCGGCTTGATGAAAAATTCCAGTTCCATCTGCTCGAACTCGCGCGAGCGGAAGGTGAAATTGCGCGGCGTCACTTCGTTGCGGAACGCTTTGCCGACCTGCGCGATGCCGAACGGAACGCGTTGGCGCGACGTTTCCAAAACATTTTTGAACTGCGCGAAAATCGCCTGCGCGGTTTCGGGGCGCAGATACGCGATGTCCGCTTCCGTCGCTGCCGGACCGACGTAAGTTTGAAACATCAAGTTGAACGGCCGCGGCTCGGTCAATTCCTTCGAGTCGCAGCTCGTGCATTTCGTGCCCGCGGGCAATTCATATTTTCCCGCCGCCGTTTTGATGAGCGTCAAACCCTGATCTTCGCAAAGCTGGTCGGCGCGAAAGCGCTTCTTGCACTTTTTGCAATCGCACATCGGATCGCTGAAAGTGTCCACGTGGCCGCTGGCTTTCCAGATCGCGGGCGACATGATGATGGTTGCTTCGAGACCGGCCACATCTTCGCGCTGGCGCGTCATCGCGTTCCACCAAAGTTCCTTCACGTTGCGCTTGAGTTCTGCGCCGAGCGGACCGTAATCCCAAAAGCCGTTGATGCCGCCGTAGATTTCGGAGGACTGAAACACAAACCCGCGCCGCTTGCACAGCGACACGATTTTTTCCATCTGCAAATTTTCGTTAGACTCGGCCATAGGGTTGGTCAGTGTTCGGTAAATACGGCGGAAAATCAATCTCGAAGGCGACCAGACGCAAGATGGGCGGGGCTGCGCGGCGTGCCCAACCGCGAGTTTATGATTGCGAATAACTTTTCCAACCTTGCGTGAAGTTCACGCATTCCGCGTGAGAATTTCACGCAGTTGATATGGTTTACAAAAGCACAACGCGCGATTCATTGGGTTTTCCGCGAATTTTCCAGTTGGCATTGGCATTGCTAAAGAAAATCAACAATCCGTGTTGACAGTGGCGACAGCTACATTAAATTCCCGCCCCTGTCCCCGGATAAAACAACTAAATAACTATGAAACAACAAACAAAAAAAGCGTTTACGCTTATTGAACTCCTCGTCGTCATCGCGATTATCGCGATTCTCGCCGCCATGCTTTTGCCCGCGCTCGCGGCCGCCAAAGCTAAGGCCCAAAAAATCAACTGCGTCAACAACCTCAAGCAGGTTGGTCTCTCCTTCCGCTTGTGGGAAGGTGACAACAATGACAAGTATCCGATGGCGGTTAGCTCCACTGCGGGCGGCTCTTCGGAATTTTGTTCCAAATCCGGCGCTGCCCCCGCTAACGCCGCCAGAACCGCACTTCTCCCGGCTATGGCGTATACGTTTCAAGTCATGTCCAATCAATTGAGCACGGCCAAAATCCTGTATTGCCCGTCGGACAATGTTCACAGCTCCGCTGGCACTAACTTCGTGGATTTGCTCAGCAAAGTGAGTTACTTCGTCAATACTGACGCCACGGAATCGGATCCGCAAATGGTCATGTCTGGCGATTACAACATCGGCCTCGGCACGGTTGGTGGTGCCGCCACTAAGGGTTATGCTATGACAGCAGCTGGCACAGCCGCGACGACTGTTGGCTCTGGCGTCACTTATGTAAACTATTCATCCCTGATGGCTTGGTCTGCTAACGACCTGCACAAGAAGACGGGCAATGCGCAACTGTCTGACGGCAGCGTGCAATCCCCCACGGTTACCGGCCTGCAAACCCTGTTGATGAACGGCACCAATACGACGGCCGTGCCGACGTATAACTTCCCGCTCTGAACAATCGGTTTAGTTTAAAACATCAAGGCGCTCCGCAAGGAGCGCCTTTTTTATTCTCTACAGAAAGGCGAAACTCGCGAAGCGTCTGGACTGCGCCCGCTTGAGCGGCGCTTTCGCGACCATCACGCACTACTATCAGCCTTTCAATTTTGAATGCCGTGCGCCAAAAAATTATTCCGTCGCCGGACTTGCGCCATGCTTTTTCGCCGTGCGCTGCTCGGCAAAAAAACTTCGCAGCAGCTCGCGACATTCTTCCAGCCGCACGCCGGACGTGATCTCGCACTTGTGATTGAGCGTAGGAAATTGCAGTAAATTCAGCGCGCCGCCCGCCGCACCGCCTTTTACATCGCCCACACCAAATACCACGCGCGCAAGGCGCGTGTGCACGACCGCACCCGCGCACATCGGGCAAGGTTCCTTGGTGACGTAAAGCGTGCAATCGGTCAACCGCCAGTCGCCGACGGCATTTTCCGCCTGCGTGAGCACGAGCATTTCCGCGTGTGCGGTGGCGTCCTTGAGGGTCTCAACTTGATTAAACACGCGCGCGATAATTCTTCCTTCGCGCACGACGACGGCACCGACGGGCACTTCGCCGCGTTCATAAGCCTTCGCCGCCTGCCGCAACGCTTCGCCCATGAAATAATCGTCGCTGTGCAAATCAATGATGGAATCACTCATTTTGTTTCCTCCAAAGTCCATTTGTTCCGGCCGTCGGCGTGGCAATGACAATGCGCCGCAAAAAAGCCGCCGCGAAATTGCCAGAACCACGGCCAGAGTTGCTCGCGGTCCGTCTGCGGAATTTTCAGATTGAAAATCTTTTCGCGCGGGAAAAATTCAAAGCGGCCTTCGCTCATCGGCGGCGGGAGCGATTTCAATTTCACCTTCACCTCGAACAAAAACATGAGCCAGTGCGTCTGGCCTTGATAGCCGTGTTCGCTGATGAGTCCCGTAAGATGCAAATCCGACGGCGCGAGTTGTAGGCCGATTTCCTCGTGCGCCTCGCGGCACGCGCAGGCGTAAGGCGATTCGCCGATGTCCATTTTCAATTTGCCGCCGCATGGACTCCAGAAGCCGCGATTCGGTTCCTGCGCACGTTCGAGCAACAGGATTTCACCCGCTTCATTGAAGCAGTAGAGCAGCGTGGCGATTTTGTAAGGCAGTGCCATTGGCGATTTTGGATTTACGATTTACGACTGCCTATGTTTAACCCAGACTAACGCAAATCGTAAATCGCAAAGCGTAAATTCTTCATGTCTCAGCCACGCCTCATCGCTTTGCTGCTCGCGCTCGGCACGCTCGTCGTGTTCCTGCCGACCGGCGGGTTTGGCTTCGTGAACTATGACGACCCGGATTACGTCACCGAAAATGTGTTCGTCAAAAACGGCTTGAACGGACCGGACATCGCGCAGGCGTTCACCTCGTATCACGCATGCAACTGGCATCCGCTCACCTGGCTTTCGCATATGACGGACTGCACGCTGTTCGGCCTGAATCCGGGCGCGATGCACTTCGTCAATGTCCTAATTCACGCTGCAAACACGGCCTTGTTGTTCACGTTGTTGCTGCGATTAACTAAAAAAATCTGGGCGTCGGCGTTCATCGCGGCGCTGTTTGCGTGGCATCCGTTGCACATCCAATCTGTCGCGTGGATTTCGGAACGCAAAGACGTGTTGAGCACCTTTTTCGGACTACTGACGCTGCTGGCTTACACGAAATTTGCGCAAGAAAATTCCCGGCGCAACTACTGGCTCGCGCTAGTTTTTTTCGCGCTCGGACTGATGGCAAAACAGATGCTCGTCACGCTGCCGTTCGTCATGTTGCTGCTGGATTATTGGCCGCTGCAACGCGTCACCGCCAAAACTTTTTCGGCGGCAAAAATCCGGCGGCTCGTGCTGGAAAAAATTCCATTCTTCCTGCTCGTGATTCCCGCGTGCGTGCTCACCTGTCTGGCGCAACGCGCCGCGATGAGTTCGTTGGAACACTTGCCATTCCCGCTGCGCGTGGAAAATTCCGTCGTCACCTACGCGCTGTATCTGCTCAAAATTTTCTGGCCGGCGCACCTTGCCTTCTTTTATCCACTGACGGTGCGCTCGCCAGCCAACCTCACCGCTGCCGCACTGGTATTAGTGATTATTAGTTTTTTTGCGTGGCGCATCTGGCGTTCGCAGCCGTATGTGGCCGTAGGCTGGCTGTGGTTTTTGGGCATGCTCGTGCCGGTCATCGGCCTCGTGCAAGTCGGCGAACAATCCATGGCCGATCGCTATTCGTATCTGCCGTCCGTCGGAATTTTTATCATCGTCACGTTTGGCGGACTCGCCTTGGCTGAACGGTTTGCTTTCGTAAAAAAGTTTTTGGCGCCGGCGGCAATTTTGATTCTCGTCGGCTGCGTGGTCGCGACGGAAATTGAACTTCAAAACTGGCGCACGGATGAAACTTTGTTTTCCCACGCCGTCGCCGTGACCGAGAATAATGAAATCGCGCACCTCAACCTCGGCGTCGTTTATGAAAAACAAGGTCGCACCACCGAAGCGATGCAGGAATATCGCACGGCGTTGAAAATATATCCGCGCCGCGCGCACACGCACAACAACATCGCTGATTTGCTCGATGCCGCCGGTCAACCGGAAGCCGCGCGCACGGAATATGAAGCCGCCATTGCGTTGGACCCGAACGCGCCGGAAGCGCATCTCAACTACGGAATTTTGCTCGTCGAACTGAACCGTTTTGACGAAGCCACCGAACAATTCAAACTCGCCGCGACACTGGAGCCGACCGACGCGCGGCCGCATTATCAAATGGGCAAAATGTTGCTCAAACGCGGCGATGATACGGCAGCGATTGGCGAATTGCGTTTAGCGTTGCAAAACGATCCGAACAATTTTCAGATGCTCACCTACACCGCGCACGTGCTCGCAGCGGATGAAACCGTCGGCGTCCGCGACGGTGCGACGGCGTTGGCGATGGCGAACAAAGCGAATGAGTTGACTGGCGGTGCGCAGCCATTCGTCTTGGACGTGCTCGGTATGGCTTGCGCGGAAAATCAAGACTTCGCCAATGCCATCGCCTGCGCGCAAAAAGCGATTGAACAAGCCGAGACCGCGCAGATGCTAAATACCGAACCGCTGGAGTCGCGCTTGGCGCTTTACCAAAGCCGCCAACCGTGGCGCGAATCCTTCCGCGCCACCAACGCGCCGGCCACGCGGTAAAATTCCATTGTCAGCGCGCGGAAAAAAATTAAAATCTCCGTTCTTAATTTATGAAAACTTTCAACATCGCCGCGCTCGCGGGTGACGGCATCGGCAACGAAGTCATGGCCGAGGCCATCAAGGTTTTACGCGCCACCGAAAAGAAATTCGGCTTTCAACCCAACATCACCGCCGCGCCGGTCGGCTGGGCGGGCATTGACGCCGCCGGAAAAGCGTTGCCGGATGCCACGCTCGCGCTTTGCAAAAAATCCGACTCGATTCTGTTCGGCTCCGTCGGCTTGCCGGATCGCGATCCGACGATTCCGAAAGAAGAACGCCCCGAACGCGCCGCGTTGCTGCGCTTGCGCAAAGAATTTGGTTTGTTCGCCAATTTGCGTCCGGTGAAATTGCCGAAAGTTTTGTCGCACGCGTGTCCGCTTGCAAAGGAACGCCAGGGTGATGGCATTGATATTCTTGTCGTGCGCGAATTGACGGGCGGAATGTATTTCGGCCAGCCGAAGAAGACGGAAGATTTGGGCGGTGGCAATTTCCGCGCGATTGACACGATGGTTTATACCACGCCGGAAATTGAACGCATCGCGCACGTCGCGTTCAAGGCCGCGCAGTTGCGCCGCAAGAAATTGACGAGCATCGACAAGGCGAATGTGCTGGAGAATGGCATTCTCTGGCGCGAGACCGTCACCCGCGTCGGCAAAAATTATCCCGACGTGACGCTGGAACATATGTTCGTGGATAACGGCGCGATGCAGCTCATGCTCAAGCCGACGCAGTTCGACGTGATGCTCTGCGAAAATATGTTCGGCGACATTTTGAGTGACGAGGCGGCGGCACTCGGCGGTTCACTGGGAATGTTGCCAAGCGCGAGTTTGGGTGCGACGAACGGCGGAAATACTTTTGGCTTTTACGAACCAGCAGGCGGCACGGCACCGGACATCGCCGGAAAAAATCTGGCGAATCCCATCGCGCAAATTTTGTCGAGCGCGATGATGTTGCGTCAGAGTTTTGGTTTGAACGATGCGGCGGCGGCGATTGAAAACGCCGTGACCACGGCCATCAACGCGGGCAATCGCACCGGTGATATTTACAATCCGATTGAGACAAACGCCAAGCGCGTCGGCACGTCGCAAATGGGCGATGCGATTGCGACGGCGGTTTGATTTTTAACCGCGAAATACGCAAACCACGCGAAAACAAAAAGCGCGGCCAAAGTTGGCCGCGCTTTTTTTGTTGTGCACGAACAGGTAATCTAAGGAATCCAAATCAGTTCTGGATTATTGGTAATGCCAACGGACGTGCCATTGTAATATTCAGATTTTTTTGAAATGCTTGACGTGACCATCAACGAAAACAAAGTTAGCTCCGTTGTTGTGGATGTTTGTCACCGAACCGCCGTCGCCACCGGCCGGTTTTTGGCCGTTATCAAAAAAATAAACCGTTGCCGACGGATTGGGAAGAAAGCTTATTTTAATCTGATGGTCGTTTGTTCCAGTGCCGTTCATAACTTCATTCAAGCAGTAGTGAAAAAGATTGTGGCTGTTTCCCGATGCCGAAACGTTTGCGCGACGTAGATTGGAAGGACAAATCCAAATTGATTGATCTGGGTCAATGGCTGGATCCATCCGCCAAGGCACATCAACGTAGCGCTTCACATTTATCATGGCTGGCAGTTCGATATACCAGCCATGCGTCGTAGCACTATTCAACTCGGCATCCGTAGGCGTGCCAGTGCCATCAGTAGTTAAATAATCACCGTTGTCGGTTGCATAAATTTGGCCAGCCAGTCCCCATTGTTTAAGATTATTTAGGCATTTCGTTGCTTTGGCCGTCGCCTTCGCGCTGCTCAGCGCGGGCAACAACATCGCCGCCAGAATTGCGATGATGGCGATAACGACAAGGAGTTCAATCAGGGTGAAGGCGGCTTGGCCACGCGCCGGAGTTTGGCGGCGGAGCCGGAACGAAAAAAGATTTTCAGCAACAAAATTCATTGGCTGTCTGCTCCCTTAATTACCGCCGTCAGCATTCCATATCCGCCGCCGGTCGGCAAGCGTTTCAATGACCAGATTGTAGCGGCGCTCTGTGAGCACCGTTTGCGACGGTCATAGACCGCCGCTACATCCAAAAAATTTCCGTGGCGTGTGAACGCGAAGCCGCTAACCTGCGTCCAACTGAACCATCGGATTAACATGAAAAAATTCTTTGCCCTGCTCCTCTTCACCGCCGCGCTCTCGCTCCGCGCCGCCGACACCAATGCGCCCGCCGCTGCGCCGGAAAAATCCTCGCTCGGCCAGATTCCCGACGCCTCGCACGCGCCGGTGCGCGTGACGAACACCGTCAGCATCGCGGGCGAACGCGTCACCTACGTCGCCGAGACCGGCATGTTGCCGCTGCTCAAGCCGGACGGATCTTCGCGCGCATCGGTTTTTTACGTCGCTTACACGCGCACGGATGATAAGTCCGGCGCGAAACGGCCGGTGACATTTTCCTTCAACGGCGGGCCCGGCTCCGCGTCGCTCTGGCTGCATCTCGGCGCGCTCGGCCCGCGCCGCGTGAAGATGAATGAAGACGGTTCGCTGCCCGCGCCGCCGTTCGCTTTGACGGACAATGAATTTTCCATTCTCAACGCGAGCGACTTGGTTTTCATTGATCCCGTCGCCACCGGTTTCAGCCGCGCGACGAAAGACGAAAAGCCCGACCAATTCTTCGGCGTGGATGGCGATTTGGATTCCGTCGGCGAATTCATCCGGCTCTGGACGACGCGCCACGACCGCTGGCTCTCGCCGAAATTTGTCTGCGGCGAAAGCTACGGCGTCTTCCGCGCCGCCGGCCTCGCGGAACATCTGCGCAGCCGCTACGGACTTTATCTGAACGGCCTTATCCTCGTGAGCGGCGTGCTGGATTTCGGCACCATCAGCGGCGGCACGGGCAACGACCTGCCGTATCCGCTGATTCTGCCGGCCTACACGGCGGCGGCGCATTTCCACAACAAACTTCCGGCAGACTTGCAATCCGATTTGACCAACGCCCTCGCCGAATCGCGCGCGTTTGCAAAAGTTGAATACACTGCCGCGCTGCTGCAAGGTTCGTCGCTGTCCGCCGACGAAAAGAAAAAAATAGTCGCCGAACTCGTGCGGCTCACCGGCCTGAAATCGTCCGTCATCGAGGACAATAATTTGCGCGTGGACCCGTTTGTGTTCCGCAAGCAACTGTTGCACGACGACGGATTGATTCTCGGCGCGTATGATGCGCGGTTGACCGGCCGCGACGGCGATCCCGCCGGGCCGGGCGCAGATTTGATCCGGCGAGCGCGGCGGTGATGGGGCCGTTTTCGGCGGCGATGAATTCGTATGTCCGCAGCGAATTGAAGTTTGAAGACGACCTGCCTTACGAACTCATCGCCGGCGTGCAGCCGTGGAATTACGGCGCGCGCAATAATTTTGCCAACGCCAGCGACCGGCTCGCGTCCGTGATGAACCAGGAGCCGTATCTGAAAATTCTCGTGCTCGGTGGCCGCTGCGATCTGGTCTGCCCGATTGACACGATGCGGCACAGCGTGGCTCACATGGCGCTGGCGGACGCCTACCGCCGCAATGTGACCTTCGCCGAGTTCGCCGCCGGCCACATGATGTATATCAACTTGCCCGACCTGAAAAAATTGCAGGCGGAAATTGAAAAATTTGTGAAGCCGTAAAATTCAACTTAATTGTTAGACGTCATGCCAACCATTATCATCCAAATTGTTTTTCCTCTGGCGGGAGCTATCGGTTTGATCATGGGAATTACATTTTGGATTCGCCTCATTCGTTATAGTCGGTTTCCAGTTGTTAATGGAAAGTTGATTTCGTCGGTAGTGTCAAAAGTAACGACTGGCAATAGAGGGAATGGATTCAGCTATATTCCAATCATTTCGTATAGCTATGCAGTTGGCGCAGTCAGTTTTACTTCGTCGCGAGTTTACAGCCTTAGTAGTGATTATGGTTTTGCTTCACAAAGCTCGGCGCAGAAGTGTTGCGACCAGTTAGCAAGCAAGCCTTCATTGAAAGTTTACTACAATCCAGCCGAACCGAGCTTTGCGTTCTTGCGAAATGGACCAGGAATATTATCCGTCCTTTTACCACTTTTAATTGGGACCGTGTTTATTATTGTGGGATTATTATGCAACCGATGACGCCCAACAAGTCACCGTCAAACGTCGTTGGCATTTTTCGTTTCGCGGGCGCGGTTCACGCCGCGAGTCGGCGGCGGTTCAGCTTTCTACGTTAGACCAAATCGCACGCCATTATTAAAACAATCGCCCTTATTTTTTCACTCTTACTGACCGCGATAGTTTGTCGCGCAGCAGATTACCATTTGATTCAGTCGCAAGTTCAGGATGAGGTTCCCATGCACGGCTCCGTGGACAAGGCGACGATTTACGTTCTGCTTTACCCTGACCAACGAGTTTATGTTTTTAGGGCGTTTGACTCGCATCAGATGGAAGAGGTTGTTAAGCATTTTCCGCGCGGGAGTGTTTTGCATTACGATGGCAACGGATTGATACCAGGAGGGCCGAAGTCGGCGCAGATAGATACGCTCATGGCCTTTTGCAAATCAAAGGGGATTGTCCTTGAAATCTCGCCAGTAAATTGAATCACATGATTTGGCCTAACAAGTCGGCGGCGGAATCAGTTACTTATTTCCGAACGGACACGCGCCGGTTAAACTACGATTGCCAATGAAACGCATCCTTGTCCTGTCCGCCGTGATTTTCAGCGGCCTGCTCGCGCGCGCGCTGCCCGCCAACGACGCGCTGTCGCTGGACAGCATCTGGCGCTTTCAACTCGACCGCGCCGACGCGGGCATCGCGGAAAATTGGGCGGCGAAAAAACTTTCCGGCCACCTCCATCTGCCCGGCTCGCTGCCCGAACAAGGCATCGGCGACGCCGTGACGACGAACACCGTCTGGACCGGCGGCATCCGCGACACGTCGTATTTCACCGCGCCGGAATTTGCCCCATATCGCCAGCCCGGAAATATCAAACTGCCTTTCTGGCTGACGCCGGAAAAATATTACGCCGGCGTCGCGTGGTATCAGCGCACGGTGACTATTCCCGCGGATTGGAAAAACCAGCGCGTCGTTCTGACGCTCGAACGTCCGCACTGGCAGACGCAGGTCTGGTTGGACGGAAAAAATTTCGGCACGAACGATTCCCTTGGCACGCCGCACGAATATGATTTCGGCCAGCTCGCGCCGGGCAAGCACACGCTGACGATCCGCGTGGACAATCGCCGCGTCGTGGACATCGGCGAAGATTCCACCAGCATCAGCGACCACACGCAGGGCAACTGGAATGGCCTCATCGGCGACCTCTCGCTGCGCGCGACGCCGACGGTTTGGATCGAAGATTTACAGGTCTATCCGCACGTCGCCACGCATTCGGCGACGGTGACGGGCAGCATCGGTAACATCTCGGGCGCGGATGGCGAAGCGGGCATGCTTTTCTATGTGGACGGAAAACTTTTGCATTCGGTCGTGGCCTACTGGACGACGAACGGCGGCACGTTCACCGGCGAAATTCCGTTGGGCGAAAACGCAACGAACTGGGACGAATTTCATCCGGTCGTTCACCACCTGACCGCCAAACTCGGTGACGCCACGCGCAGCACAACTTTTGGTCTCCGCGAAATTTCGACGCAAGGCACGCAGTTCACGGTGAACGGACGCAAAACTTTTTTTCGCGGCACGCTGGAATGTTGCGTGTTTCCGCTGACCGGCCATCCGCCGACAGACGTGGCTTCGTGGAAACGCATCATCGGAATCGCGAAAGCGCACGGATTAAATTTATTTCGTTTTCATTCGTGGTGTCCGCCGGAAGCGGCGTTCGCGGCGGCGGATGAATTGGGATTTTATTTTCAAGTCGAAGCCGGTTCGTGGGCGAACCACAGCACGACGCTCGGCGACGGCAAGCCCGTGGATGCTTGGGTTTATGACGAGACGGAGCGCATCCTGAAAACTTACGGCAATCATCCGAGCTTCGCGCTGATGGCTTACGGCAACGAACCGCGCGGCCGAAATCAAAATAAATTTCTCACGGAATATGTCGCGCATTTCAAATTGCGCGATGCGCGCCGGCTCTGGACGGGCGCGAGCGGCTGGCCGGAATTGCCGGGTAATGATTTTCAAGTGCTGTCGGCTCCACGCATCCAGCACGGCACGAACGCGCCGCGCATCAGCGCACAGCCGCCGCAGACGACGACGGATTATGGAGACTACATCGCCCGCCGCCAAATGCCGGTCATTAGCCACGAAATCGGCCAGTGGTGCGCGTATCCGAATTTTGCGGAGATTAAAAAATACGACGGCTACTTGAAGCCGGGCAATCTGGAAATTTTCCGCGACTCGCTCGCCGCGCACGGCATGAGCGACGAGGCGGAATGGTTTTTGTATGCGTCGGGAAAATTGCAGACGATGTGTTACAAGGAAGAAATTGAATCCGCTTTGCGCACGCCGGGCATGGGCGGTTTTGAATTGCTCGGCCTCAATGATTTTCCCGGCCAAGGCACCGCGCTCGTCGGCGTGCTCGATGCATTCTGGGACGACAAAGGTTACGTCACCGCCGCGCAATTCAGCCGTTTCTGCAACGCCGTCGTGCCGCTGGCGCGTCTGGAAAAGCGTGTGTTCACAGCGGATGAAACGCTATCCGCTGATTTGGAAGTGGCGAATTTTGGTGCCGCTCCACTGACGAACGCCACACCACACTGCAAATTGGTCGCGGACGACGGACGCGTAATCGCGTCGCAAATTTTTGACGCGCGCGATGTGCCGGTGGATAACGGCATCAAACTCGGCACGGCCAGTTTCAGTTTGAAAAATGTTCCCGCGCCCGCGCACTACAAACTGGTCGTTGGTTTTGCCGGCACAAAAATTCAGAACGATTGGGACGTGTGGGTTTATCCCGCGCCAACCGCACCGAAAACGTCGATGGACGTGACGGTGTTCCACGAATTGAACGCCGCCGCGCTCGCGGTGCTGGATTCTGGCGGAACGGTGCTGTGGTTGTTGCCGCCGGAAAATGTCCGCAACGATTCCGCGCGGCCGGTGAAATTTGGTTTCAGCAGCATTTTTTGGAATACGGCGTGGACGAAGCGACAAGCACCGACGACGCTGGGAATTTTATGCGATTCGCGATTGCCGTTGTTCGCCGAATTTCCGACGGAAAATTTCAGCAACTGGCAATGGTGGTATCTCGTGCATCGCGCGCAACCGATGATCCTCGACGATTTGCCGGCGGGACTGATGCCGAGCGTGCAGGTGATTGATGACTGGACGACGAATCACAAACTCGCGCTCGCGTTTGAGGCGCGGGTCGGCAAAGGAAAGATTTTCGTCTGCAGCGCCGATTTAGAAATCAATCTGGAACACGACCCGGTGCGCCGACAATTCCGCACGAGCTTGCTAGATTATCTCGCCAGTCCGCGTTTCCAACCAAAATGGTCGGTGGCCGCCACGACGCTGCAACAACTCGCCACCCCGGCTGCAAAATAGTTTTTCCGGAGGAATTTTCTCCTGAATTCGTCCGCGCATTTCGCGTTGGTTCGCGGTTTCAATTTATTCCCCACTGTGCCAGCAAAACACTTTTCTTTGACTTGACGAAACTGGCAGCTGTGCCATTTTGCTACTCGAAGAATTGATTTTCGCCAATGGCTGTAAACAAATCCAGTTTTCTTGACAAAGTGCTTGGCCGCATCGGTCGGCTCGACACGGAAGGCTTGCAGACGGTCGTGCAACGGCTCGCGCGCGAACGCAGTTTTCTCGAAACATTGTTCAACACCATCGAGGACGGCGTGCTCGTGGCGGACGAAGCCGGCCGCGTGATTTATTTTAATCAAGCCGTCACGCGGCTCATCGGTCTGGTGCCGGACGCGGAAGATTTGCACATCGCGGATATTTTGCCGGAAGTGGATTGGGCGAAAATTTCGCACGCGGATCACGCCGGGGGCGCGCACGTCACGCGTCACGAATTTGAAATCCATTATCCGCGTCCGCGTTTTCTCCGGCTCTACGCCGCGCCGCTTGACGGCGAAGCGACGGGCAGTTCCGGCGTCGCGCTGATTTTGCACGACGCGACCGAGGCGCGGCAAAAAACTTTCGAAGCTATCGAGAGCGAACGCATTCAGGCGCTCACGCTTTTGGCCGCCAGCGTCGCTCACGAAATTGGCAATCCGCTGAACGCACTGCACATCCATCTGCAACTAATGGAGCGCGAGGTGAAAAAATTGAAAACTGCGCCAACGAGTTCAAGATTGCTGGCGCGTTCCCGCCCCAAAAATATTGAGACGGAAATAGACACGTCGGAGGTCGCGAAGAAACTCGCGCAATATCTCGACGTGGCGAAGGGCGAAATTCATCGCTTGGATTATATCGTCACGCAATTTCTCGGCGCGATTCGCCCGGCACCGTTGCAATTGAAACTGGCGTCATTGAATGACGTGGTGGAAAAAACTTTGGATTTGCTGCGGCCAGAAATTGAAAACCGCGGCGTGACGGTGAAAACAAAATTGGCGCGCCATCTGACAGCAACGCCGATTGATGCGACACAAATTCAGCAGGTGCTTGTAAATCTGGTGAAGAACGCGTCGCAGGCGATGACCACCGGCGGCACGCTGACGTTGCAGACCGGCGAAAATAGCGACCACGTCTGGTTCAGCGTCGCGGACACGGGCGGCGGCATTCCGCAGGAGCAGATCAACCGTATTTTTGAACCGTTTTATACGACCAAGAAAAAAGGCAGCGGCCTCGGCTTGATGATTGTTCAAAGAATCGTTCGCGCCCACAACGGCCGCATTGAACTCGATAGCCAGGTCGAACGCGGCACGACGTTTCGCATCTGGCTGCCACTACACGAACGCAAGCCACGCCTGTTGGAAAACAAAAATTAAGAAAAGATGAAATCGACTTTGCTCATTGTGGATGACGAGAAGACGACGCGCGAAGGACTGCGCGCGGCGCTCGAAGAACGTTATGACGTTTACATCGCCGAAGACGCGAAGGCGGCGATGGATTTGCTCGAAAGCGAAAATTTTGACGTGATGCTGACGGATTTCCGGTTGCCGAATGAGGACGGCATGAAATTAATTTCGCGCGCGAAATCTTTACCGAAGCCGCCGATTTGCATTTTGATGACGGCTTACGGTTCTGAAGAACTCGCCGTGGACGCGATGAAGCGCGGCGCGGACGATTACATCGCCAAAGGCCGCTTACAGATTGATGAATTGGAAATGCGCATCGCGCGTTCACTCAAACAGCAGCATTTGGAAGTTGAAAATGTTTCCTTACGCAAACAACTCGATGCCAAATTTGGGCTGGAAAATATCATCGGCAAATCGCCGGTGATGACGGAGATTTTTGAAGTCGTGCAGCAGGTCGCGCCCACCCGCGCGACGGTTTTGGTGCTCGGCGAAAGCGGCACGGGCAAGGAACTCATCGCGAAAGCGCTGCACCAATTGAGTCCGCGCGCGAAGCAGCCGTTTGTGACCGTGCATTGCGCGGCGCTCGCTCCGACCTTGCTCGAAAGCGAGTTGTTCGGTCATGAGCGCGGCGCGTTCACGGGCGCGCACGAACGGCGCATCGGCCGTTTTGAGCAAGCGCAGGGCGGGACTTTGTTTCTGGATGAAATCGGCGAGATTGACGCGGCGACGCAAGTGAAGTTGCTCCGTTTTTGGGCGAGCGCACTTTTGAACGCGTTGGCTCGAACAAAACTTTAACCGCCGACGTGCGACTCGTTGCCGCGACAAATAAAAATTTAGAGGAACTGGTCAAGGCTGGGAAATTCCGCGAGGATTTATTTTTTCGCCTGCGCGTGGTGGAAATTGAATTGCCGCCGTTGCGTGAGCGAACCGGCGACATTCCGTTGCTGGCGCAAAGTTTCCTGCGCGAGTTCGCCAAGGAAAACGGCAAAGCGGTCAGCGATTTTACCGCCGAAGCTTTGGAAGTTTTGATTGGTTTTTCGTGGCCGGGCAATGTGCGCGAGTTACGCACAGCCATTGAACACGCGGTGGTTTTGAGCCGTGGCGAGCGAATTACATTGCGCGATTTGCCGCCGTCGGTGCGTGGTGAAATTTCCGGCGGGAGTGCAAAATTGTTTCAAGGAAAAGATTTGACGGTAAAAGACGCGGAGAAACAATTGATTGTGCGCGCCTTGAAAGAAACCGGCGGCAACCGCACGCGGGCGGCACAAAAAATCGGCATGAGCCGGCGGACGTTTCACCGCAAGCTGCACGAGTATCACTTGGAAGGATTTTAAGCATGATAAATTCAGAGCGGATACAGCACTTCATTCACGCGCTTGAAGTCGGGCGATTTTCGCGCTGGCTGCAACTCTTGCCGCTGGCGGTGGCGGTCATCGGGCTGGCGGTGCTTTACGATTTGAATGCGTATCGCGGCTTCAATTCCGTGGAAGCGATGGACGCGGCGCAAGTCGCACGTAACGTGGCGGAGGGTAAAGGTTATACGACGGATTTCATCCGGCCATTTAGCGTTTATCTTGTGCAGAAACATAACCACGAACTGCACGCGGGCGAACTGCAGACGACCAACGCGGTGGATTTCGCGCAGCTCAACGGCGCTCATCCGGACCTCGCGAACGCGCCGGTGTATCCGACGGTGCTGGCGGGACTGATAAAATTCTGGCAGCCAAAATGGGCGGTGGACATGCGCAAACCATTTTGGTCCGAAGGCGGAAGGTTCCTGCGTTATCAAACCGAATTTCGCATCGCCATTTTTAATCAATTTTTGTTACTCGGGGTGGTGGCGCTGACCTTTCTGATCACGAAGAAATTATTTGATGCGCAAGCCGCGTGGCTGGCGACGATTCTAATGCTGGGCGCAGATTTGCTTTGGAAATTCAGCGTGTCCGGCCAATCTACACTGTTGCTGCTCGTCATTTTTTAGGTCTGGTCTGGTGTCTGATGAATATTGAAGAGCTGGGGCGCGCGGAAAAACCATCGGTGCAAAAACTTTTTATTCTCGCCGTCACCGCCGGTCTCATCGTCGGCGCGGGAATGCTGACACGTTATGCGTTTGGCTGGACAATTATGCCGGTGATTATTTTTCTGACGCTATTCGGCGGTGTGCGACGACCGGGATTGGCGGTCGCGGCGTTTCTGGCGTTTGCGCTCGCGGTGACGCCGTGGCTCATCCGCAATCTCGCGGTGAGTGGCACGTTGTTCGGCACGGCGGGTTACGCGGTGGTAGAAGGCACGTTTGCGTTTCCCGGTTCGCGACTGATGCAGTCCGTCAATCCCGATCTGACCTCGGCTTACTGGGTGCGGCCTTACTTGAGCAAATTCATGGGCAACATCCGTCCGATTTTGCAAAACGATTTGCTACGCGTCGGTGGCAACTGGGTGGCCGTTTTGTTTTTTGCCGGCCTGTTGTTGGGTTTGCGCAATGTCGCCGCACGCCGGTTGCGCTACTTCACGATGATGTGCCTCGGCGTGTTCGCCGTGGCGCAGGCATTGGGCAAAACACAGCTTTCCAATATCACACCGGAAATTAATTCTGAAAATTTGCTCGTGCTGCTCACGCCGCTCGTGGTGATTTTCGCCATCGCATATTTTCTGACGCTGCTTAACCAGATGAAAACACCGTCGCCACAAATCCGCCTCGCCGTCATCGGCGTAATGGTGGTTATCTCCTGTCAGACGCTCATCGCGAATTTGTTGCCGCCGAAAAGTTCGCCCGTTTCCTACCCGCCGTATTATCCGCCGGAAATCCAAAAAATTTCCGGCTGGATGCAACCCAATGAACTCATCATGAGTGATATTCCGTGGGCCGTCGCCTGGTATGGCGACCATCAATGCGTTTGGAACACCGTCAATTCCCAATACGAATTTTTCCAATTCAACGATTACGTCAAACAAGTGCGCGCACTCTACCTCACGCTCGATACACTCGACGGCAGACTCTTCACCGAATGTCTGCAAGGCGGCGTGGATAGCTGGGGAAATTTCTGTTTGAAGACCGTCGCCGCCAATCAGATTCCGCCGCAATTTCCGTTGCGCACAGCGCCTTACGGTTTGCTTTCTGGCCTTTTTCTAACCGACCGACAACGTTGGGAAACCCAATAAAATCAAGCCGCCGCGCGCCGCAGACGATCCACGATACCTGACCACTCCGGCCCATCCGGCGGTGCCTCCACGACAATTAACTGCGCGCCCGCCGCATCGCAGCGGTGCAGCTCTGAGTAAAGCGCGCGCGCAAACGCCTCCGCATCGTGCGGCATCACGCTCACATCCGCAAAATTTTCGCCTGCTGGAATTCTCGTGTGCGCGATGACGTGGGCGGTGGAAAGTTGCAAGTTGAGAGTTGCAAGTTGGGAACGCAAATCCGCGTCGTCACGCCAATTCAAAACCACCAGTTTCGCTTTTGGCGAATAATGTTTTGCCAGCAAACCCGGACTCCGCAGCGTTCCCGTAATTTTGGATTCTAAATTTTGAATTCCGCCACCGACGGAGGCCAACGCTTCCGCGTGGATCATCCCCGGCCGCAAAACGCGCGGCGGCGAAACAGACAAATCCAAAACCGTGGATTCAATTCCCACCTGCGATTGTCCACCATCCACGATGAGGGAAATTTTTTTGCCGAGCTGCGCGCGGACGTGTTCCGCGTTCGTCGGCGAAATCTGGTTAGATAAATTGGCGCTTGGCGCCGCGAGTGGAAAACCGCATTCACGAATCACCGCTTGCATGAACGGATGTCCCGGCCAACGCACGCCAACCGTTTCGCCGCCGGCAGTCACGGCATCGGGAATTTTTTCTGCGCGCGGCAAAACCAATGTCAGCGGGCCGGGCCAGAATGCTTTTGAAAAATCCTGCGCCAGCGAGGAAAAATCTTTGACGCAATCGCGCGCCATTTCATTTCCGGCGACGTGGACGATGATGGGATTGTGCGCCGGTCGGCCTTTGATTTCAAAAATTTTGGCGACGGCCTTTTCGTCCAGCGCATTCGCAGCGAGACCGTAAACAGTTTCCGTCGGCAAGGCGACAACTTCGCCAGCGCGCAGCAGTTCAGCGGCGCGACGGACGGCTTTTCGAAAAAGCTCCGGCGTGTGGGTTGGAAGAATTTCAGCGGCCACGGCTTATTCGTAGCGCAAAGCTTCAATCGGGTCGAGTCGCGAAGCTTTCCACGCGGGATAAAAACCCGACACGATGCCGATGGCCGCGCTGGAAACACAGGCGATGCCAATCCACGCAAACGGTGTCAGCGTCGGCCAGCCGGTGAAGTGCGAGGTAATAGTCGCCGCACCCATGCCGAGCGCGATTCCCAAAATTCCGCCAAACGCACTCAACGTAACGGCTTCAATCAAAAATTGAATCAGGATGTCGCGTCCGCGCGCGCCGACGGCCATGCGGATGCCGATTTCGCGCGTCCGTTCCGTGACGCTGACGAGCATGATGTTCATGATGCCAATGCCGCCGACGATGAGCGAAACGCTCGCGATTGCGCCGAGCAAAATGGACATGATGCGTGAAGTGGAAGTCGCCATTTGCATCAACTCAAGCTGGCTGCGCACGGTGAAATCTGGCTCCGCACTTTTGTGACGGTCGAGCAGCAACGTGTTGATGTCTGCCTGCACCTGATTGATGGTTTCTTTGCTCGCAGCTTGCACCATGATGGAATTGACAAACGTGCGTTTCGACAAACGCCGCATGTGGCTCGTGTAGGGAATGATTACGACGTCATCCTGATCTTGGCCGAACAAATTAAATCCTTTTGATTCCAGCACGCCGACCACTTTGAACGGAATGTTGCGGACAATCAACGTCTGCCCAATCGGGTCGTCGTTGATGAATAGTTGATCCACCACGGTTTTACCGATGATGGCGACTTTTCCCAGCCCGCGCACGTCACCCTCGGTGAACATTCCACCGCTCGCGATATCCCAATCGCGAATCTGCGGATAATCTGGCGACTCGCCAAGGATCTGCGTATTCCAGTTCTGACCGTTCGCCAAAATTTGTGCGCGGTCGCGGACTTCGGGACTGACGGCGACAACATTGGCAACTTCATTTTTAATCGCGCGCGAATCTTCCACCGTCAACGTCGGCGCACTACCCCAACCGCCGCGCATACCGCCGCTACTAAAATTGCCGGAGAAAACCGTGACCACATTTTGTCCGAGGCTAGCGACTTTATCTTCAACCTGCTTCGTCGCGCCCGTCGTGATGCTTACCGACGCGATGACCGAGCCGACGCCGATGATGACGCCAAGCATCGTCAGCAACGAACGCATTTTGTTCCGGCGCAACGCGCGACCGGCGAGTTTGAAGGGCGCAAAAAATTTCATGCGAGTTTCACGGCTTCTTGCGCTAGTTTCAAATTCTTCAATTCATGTTCTGCATTCAAACGGTCGGCTACTTTTTCGTCCGTCAAAATTTTTCCGTCGCGTAAAATAATCATGCGCTTGGTGTAACGCGCCACATCCAGTTCGTGCGTGACCATGATGATGGTGATGCCGGCGTCATTCAATTTTTGGAACACGCCCATGATTTCAATGCTCGTCTGGCTGTCCAGATTTCCCGTCGGCTCGTCCGCTAGCAGCAGCGACGGCTGATTCACAAGCGCGCGTGCGATGGCCACGCGCTGCTGCTGACCGCCGGAAAGCTGATTCGGTTTGTGGTCGGCGCGTTGCGCGAGGCCGACGAGTTCTAACGATTTTTGTGCCCGCTCTTTTTGTTCAGCGGAAGTGACGCGCTTGGAATTATAAAGCATCGGCATCTCGACATTTTCCAGCGCAGTCGTGCGCGAAAGCAGGTTAAAACCTTGGAAAACAAAGCCGATTTTGTCGTTGCGAATTTTGGCGCGGGCGTCGCGATCAAGCGTGGAAACGTCGAGGCCGTCGAGAAAATAATTTCCGCTCGTCGGCCGGTCGAGGCAGCCGATCATGTTCATCAACGTGCTTTTGCCGGAGCCGCTGGAACCCATGATGGCGACAAATTCGCCGGGCTGAATGTCGAGCGAGACACCACGCACGGCGTGGACATCCACTTCACCGGTGCGGTAAATCTTGTGGATATCCGCGAGTTTGATGACGGCGTTCGTTGACACGATAAAATTAGCGGCGCGGGAAGCCGCCACCAAACGGACTCGATGCGGAGTTGGAACCTTGCGCGTCGGTTTGCGCCACGCTAGAGACAACTTTGTCGCCTTCCTTCAAGCCATCCACAATCTCGGTGAAAATGCCATCAGTGATGCCAGTCTGAATTTGCATCGGCTTCAATTGCGGAGAATTATCGCTGCCCGCGAGCATATAAATTGTGCGCAGACCGCGATTACCTTTGCCTTTGCGCGGACCTTTACCGGCAGCAACTTCATTCGTTTGCACCACGCCACCGACCTGCTTGGTCAGAACTACGGCGTTGTCCGGCGGACGGAAACGAAGGGCCACGTTGGGGATTTTCAAAGCATCTGTCCGTTGCGCGACGATGACGGAGACATTGGCCGTCATACCTGGTTTTAATTTGTAATCCGCATTCGTCACGCTGATGACGGTGTCGTAGGTGACGACGTTGTTGACGGTGATGGGTGAATTACGCACCTGCGCCACCTCGCCGTGGATCGTGCGTGTCGGATACGCGTCCACCGTGAAATCCACGCTCTGACCCTCGACCACGCCGCCGATATCGGCTTCGGCTACGTTGGAATCAATCTGCATTTTCGTCAGGTCGTTCGCGATTTGAAAAATCGTCGGCGTGTTGAAGCTGGAAGCAACCGTCTGCCCCAATTCAACCGCGCGCGAAATCACCACGCCATCCACGGGCGAAACGATTTTGCAATAATTTAAGTTCACCTGTGAATTGCTCAACGACGCCTGCTTGATTTTCAATGTCGCCTCGGCTGAATGCAATGAGGCGCGGGCGATGTCGTAATCGGAACCAGAAATCAACTTGTTCGTGAAAAGCTCGCTGCTGCGGTCATATTGCACCTGCTGCAATTCAAGATTGGCGCGCGCATTCGCGAGGTCAGCGCCGGCTTGCTCGACGGCAGCTTGATAGGTCGAAGGATCAATTTCCGCTAGGACCTGACCTTTGGTCACCGGCGAATTGTAATCAACATACAACTTGCTTATGCGGCCAGAAACCTGACTGCCAACCGTGACGTTCACGACGGGATTCAGCGTGCCGGTTGCCGTGACCGTGGCCGTAAGTTCGCCGCGCCCGACCGCGACGGTGTTGAAGGCCAAGGTGTCGCTGCTGCCGTGGCGGAAATAAAAATAAGCACCTACGCCCAGCGCAAGAATGAGCGCGAGCCAAATCCATTTCCACCATCCACCGCTAGTTTTTTCCGGCATAAAATTTATAGGTTAATCCGCCCATGCAGACCGCATTGGTAACCGACAAGTTACGATAAATTCCGGTCGCGTAGCATTTTCAGTTTCCACCTTTCTGGGTTGGGTTGGCGGAATTGGTGAAAATCTTTGTAACCGGCATCCGGCGGCGGCGTCTGCCTTTTTGTAGTTCAATATAAACAACAACCAAAACAATATTAATATGAAGAAACTAATCCTCGCCGCCGTCGCGCTTTGCTTCGCCACCGCCCTCGTGGTTCAAGCGCAAGACACCACCCCGAAAAAATCGGGCCACAAGTTGACGCCGGAACAAAAACAGCTCCAAGCCGACATGCTGGCCAAATATGACACCAACAAGGACGGCAAACTGGACAAGACGGAAAAAGCCGCCATGTCTGCTGAAGATAAAGCCGCCTGGGCCAAAGCTTTTCCGAAGCCGGCAAAAAAGAACGCCCCTGCCGAGGCTCCGGCGACGGACGCCCCCAAGGCTGATGCCACGAAGTAATTCATAATTACTCCCGCAAGTTCTCACCACGCCCCGCTGAAAATTCAGCGGGGCGTATTTATTTTTAGACGGAAAACTTCGAGCGCAGACCAGGCGCAACCTCACGAAATTCGGAATGGTGGTGCTTTCTGAATACTGCTCGAAATTTCTTTCAAGGACAAGCCTCGCTGTGAGGCGTTTTACCCTATCCCCGCACCTGTCCCCACGGCGGGGACACCCCCTGATTTTGAATCGTCCTTTGTTCACCGCCATTTTGTCATGGTTTCGCTCTTTGGCTACACCCCCGACTTCGGTCGGTTTTATGGCTCGCGCGGCACTGTATATTGCCGGTTGCCGCGCTCGCCAAAAACCTCCCTCATCGCTCACGCGAAATGGGTTCACGGACGGACGGGTTTTGACGGTGACGTGACTTCACTTTTTCGGGCCAGCTGATGTGTTAGTCTGGGACTTAAGAAAGGACCAGACGAATGAAAGGGAAACGATACACGACGGAAGACAAGATCCGCATCTTACGGGAGGCG
>Ga0164297_10000222_pt1 | contig 73709 bp, 53 predicted proteins | sample GEODES058metaG_FD_113539 | JGI IMG/M metagenome (GOLD analysis project Ga0164297, IMG submission 113539) | Dystrophic lake water microbial communities from Trout Bog Lake, Wisconsin, USA - GEODES058 metaG | ecosystem: Environmental > Aquatic > Freshwater > Lake | place: USA: Trout Bog Lake... | reverse complement strand
CGTCGTGAAAACCGGCTCCGCTCACGCGGAGCTTTGCAACGGCTTGAGCCGGATGACGGGAAACTGTCACGTCCGGTTCTGAGGGGAGGGAGCGGCGGCAACGCCGCTCTCTTACCCGACCTCCCGGCGTTTCCGCCGAGTAAAATGACCGCATGAATATTCACGAAAAACAGACTGAATTCTTGAGCCGGCAGATTCTGCCCGCCCGTCTCGGCGTGTTTGAAACCGCCTGGTTTCTCGGCTTCAAACCCCACGACATTCCCGTTCTGGCCGGCGCGGGGTTGCTCAAACCGCTCGGCAACCCCGCGCGCAACTGCATAAAGCATTACGCGACCGAAACTTTGCAGCAGTTCCGGCGCGACGAGAAATGGCTCGCCCGCGCCAGCGAGGTTATTCGCCAGCACTGGCACGCCAAGAATGGCAGCCGAAAAAATAAGCGCCTTCCCATCAAGCCGTGAATGACTGCCCATCATTGTCCGTTGGCGAATGACTCGTTGTGGTAACTGTCGGTGACAGCTTGGGTGGAACCGGGGGCGGCTCTGATTTCGTCACAAATACAACATGTGTCGGCCGCGCTGGTCTTCGCCAAAATCCGCCCTTCAGAATCCAGATGATCAGCAGTGGTGACAGCCACACACAAACCATGTAAAGGTAGATGCCCTGTTCCTGAATCAACCGGTCCAAAAATTGAAACACCGGTGACACAAGATTCAAGGCTTCGGCTAGGTTTGAGTTCATAACAAATATTTTAATTGTGGTTTAAGACTGAGGAGGAGGTCGAGTGACCATTGCCTCCGAGTGGTGGGAGCAGGGGGACGATGCGGCCTGCCACATTTTGATTTTCGTAACTTTCCAACGATGGAAGCTTGACTTGCGCCTTGCGGGCGTAGGCGCGGTGAACGGCCTTGCTGTTGTGTCCGAGCGCTTCCTGCGCGAATCGCTCTGGGTAACCGCATTGCTTGGCGCGTTCCGCCCAAGCATAACGGTAAGAATGCAACGAGACGCCCAGGATGCCCAAACCCACGCAGCGGCGTTTGAATTCTTTGGCACGGTGCTTTTCCATCCACAAGGCAATCTTCGGCAGCAGAAGTCCTCGGGTCGGGAGCGAGCGCAGGACGGTTTCCACCGCCGGACCGAAATGAATAAACGCCGGAGTTCCAGTTTTTTTGCGGGCGTAAGCAATCACGCGTTCTGACCAGTCAATGTTTTCCGCCGACAGGTGGGCCATGTCGGTTTGGGAACCGCCCAAGTGCCAGCACAGTTCATACAACGCCCGGAGTTCCACGTTGCGTTCGCGTCCGATGATCAATTGGTGTTCATCCGCCGTAATTGCCCGCTTGGGTTGGTAAATGATTTTGGGCCAGAATTTTCTTTGAATGATCGGCCATGAAAGCCAGTTCATCGCGAGACAATAATTATGCAATTCGCGGAGCAGAATATTGGTGCTGACGGTTCCCGCCTTCATGCAGGCCAGTACGTGGTCTGCCTGTGTTTCGATGATGACGAGCTTGCGAATCATATCAAAGGCGTCTTGTCGGGAACCGCGCTCCCAGCGCTCCTTGGTTGATCCTCGTTTATTGGCAATGATGGCATCGAAAGCATTTTGCCAGGTGCGGGTCGAAACGCCTGAATCTGTGCCCGCCAGATACGCCTTGGCAATCAGGAGATTGAGTTGCGGTTGTCGGGCGGCTTCATTGCGGGCGTTAAGCAGGGCGGTGGCTTCGGCGCGGTCTTTGGTGCCCAAGCTTTCCTGTTTGCCAGTCTTGGAATCTTGGACGTAGAACATGCCGCCAAGTTTGCGGCGATAGAGGATGAAACGATTTTTCATAGTTCAGACTTTTATGTCCAAAGCTATGCAAAAACGCGTGGCTTGAGGTGTATCAGCTACACAAACCGGGCGGCCAATCCCGTCATTTCCAGCGGTTGCCGAGTGGTTCCGGGGTGGTTCAAAGGTTCTACCCCGGTAGTAATTTCACTGGCACTTTCACTGGCACTGCCTTCCTCTAATTGCTCCAACCTGCTGTTTTTCAACAGCTTAAAATTGGTGCCGGTGGCGGGACTCGAACCCACACGACTTTTTATAGTCCCAGGATTTTAAGTCCTGTGCGTCTGCCATTTCGCCACACCGGCAACCGATAATTTACCACCACCTGCGTCGTTTCGGATGCCCCGGACTTGACGCTGCGAAGCTTGAAGGTATTTGCATGGCGTTGAATTGCGCCGCGAATCACCGGCCTCTGTTTACCAGAAAGTCTTTGATTTATGCAAGCATCGCGTGCAGGGATTATGCGAACGCAATGGCAAATTATCGCCAACCCAACGATTCTTGGTTCGTAACGAGATAGCCGACGGTGGTTCGAATCAGTTTTCAATAAGTGCGGCCGAATGCCCCGACAGAAAACCTTTCGCCGTCGGCAGTAGATGAATCGCATACTTCGTCTTGAGACCGCTGATAACCGTCTTTACCACATATAAGAAAACGTGTGGATGGAGAATGACCTGAATATAGATCAAGGAGGGCGTCCTAACTGGACGCGGTTGAGAGACAAGAACCGACCATACCACTAACATTTATCAGGAAGATTTTTCGATACTCTTCAAATCTTCGGCGAGAAACTGTGTGACATCCTTGAAGCGTGCGACATTTTCCGGGTTCATCGCCATCAACGTCTGATGCGCTTCGAGACTTGTGCGCGCGATTTGTTCGTGCGACGGATTGATGGATTCCGGCGTGCAGCTGGTTACGTCAGCGGGCAACTGCATCGGGCCACTGGTAAGTTTGAAGAGATGCACCGCGCCGAGATTTTCTAAAAGTTCGCTGACACGTTTGGTGGCATTGTGCAGTTCAATCCCACGTTCTGCCGGCGCGCCTTCCGGATTTAATTTCATGCCGAAGCCGGCTAGCACGCCGAGAAATGTGCTGTCCATCAGCACGCACTCGCTCAACTCAATGATGAAATGCCCGAAGCCTTTTTGCGCGAGTTCGCTCAACAAAGTTTTGAAATCCGGGCTCGACGCAAAATTCGCGCGGCCGGCAATTTTAATGCAGACAAAGTTTTTCCCGACTAGCACTGATAAATTGGCAGATGACATTTTTCCTCTTTCAGTTCAGGCAATTGCCGTGTTCGGCGACACAATTTGCACCAGCGCCTGCTGTAACACAAGCGCTTCGTCCAGCCCGCTGGACACGAGCCGCTGGTTGCAGCGCAGCAACACATCCATCGCGCGGACGAGTTCTGCTGATGAATACTTTTTGACCTGCGGCAGTGCCTTGTAGAGCACATAAGGACTCAAGGCCAGCGGATTAAATTTCTTTTCTGCCGGCATCTGGTCGGCCGGCACGCGTTCGAGTTGCGACTTGAATTGATTGTAGTCAAAAGTCTCTTTCACCCAACCTTCGCGCAGCATTTCTTTGAGCAACAGCATCGCGCGCACTTTGCTGATGAGGCCGTAAAGCAAACCGATTTCTGATTTCTCCTTGTCGAACTTCGTCTCCCAAAGTTCTTCGTCCAAGCGTTTGAGCAAACGCGGCAAATCGCGATCGCCCAGCGCATCGCCAAGCGCGAACGCCTTCGCGGTTTTGCTGTGCGCGCAAATCGTCGTTACATCCGTGAGTTCAATTTTCTTTCGGTCGCCGGTGAAGACGCACAGCTTTTCAATTTCATTTTCCAGTTGCCGCGCATTGAGCCCGGCGCGAATGACCAATTCACCAAGTGCCGCGCTGGAAATTTCTTTTTCGCGTTTGCGCACCGCTTCGCGCGCGGCCATCTGTGCTCGATCCGCCCAATCCTTGTCGTCCTGCGACCACGAAGTAAAAACTTCCGTCGTGCCGAGTTTGTCGAGCGTCTTGTAAAAAACTTTTCGCTTATCCACTTTGCCCGCGCTGATGAGCAGCCGGACATTTTGAAATGAAAAACTTTTTAATTCCTCCGCCAACTCCGCCAAAGTTTCCGTCACGGCGGCGGAAGAAGCGGTTCTGTCTTCACCGAGAAAATTGCAGTCGCGCAGCCACACGACTTTGCCGCCGCCGAAAAAAGGCAGTGTTTGCAGGGCTTCGCGCAGTTTGCCAATCACATTCAATGCGTCACCACCATTGCTGACGGTTGCCTCGATGGTTTCGTGATCCATGCCGCCAAGTTCCGCTGACCACGTTTGGAAAATTTGCTTGGCGCGCTGCTTCACAGCGAGGTCATCATCGCCGCAAACCAACGCGAGGGAAGTGGATTGCGCAGCAGCCATTTCAATCAGCTTCCGATTCACCGCTAGATTCGTTCATCTTGTCGAGCACGCCGCTCATGTCCTCAACCTGCGCGAACAGCGTCGCGGAAACGAAGATGGGTTTTTTCTGTGCCGCCGCCAGCGCGAGACAATCACTCGGGCGCGCGTCGAGCTCCACAATTTTGCGGGCGACTTCATTTTGCTGCTGCAAAATTAAACGCGCGAAGTAAGTGGAATTTTTTAAGTCAGTAATGATGACGCGTTCCACTGTGATGCCGAAGCCTTGAAAAACGCGGTTAATCAGGTCGTGTGTCAGCGGACGTTCCTTGGGCTCGTTGCGCAGAAAATCATCAATCACGCGACCCATCTGCGGCTCGACATTGATGACAAAAACCTTTTCGTCATTACCGACAAACAGCGCACAGCCGCTATTGGCGGGGAGAATGCCGCGAATCTGCACCGGCACGACTTCGTTCTTCATGCCGGAAATTTACGTCACACTGCGCGAAAAACAAGCCCGTTAAATCAAGCTGGATTGTAATTCAGCCACGGGCCGAGCCAGCGTTCCATTTCGGAAACGGACTTGCCTTTGCGCTTCGCCAGATCTTCCACTTGATCTTTGCCGAGTTTGCCGACGGCGAAATATTTCGAATCGGGATGCGCGAAGTAGAGTCCGCTGACTGAACTGCCGGGCCACATCGCAAAACTTTCCGTGAGCTTGATGCCGGTGTGTTTTTCCACGTCGAGCAAGTCCCAGAGAATTTCTTTCTCCGTGTGATCGGGTGAGGCGGGATAGCCGGCAGCCGGACGAATGCCGCGATACTTTTCCTCGATTAAATCCGCAGTCGTCAGCTTTTCCAGTTTGCCAAAACCCCACTCATCGCGTGAACGCTTGTGAAGATATTCGGCGAACGCTTCGGCCAAACGATCGGCGATGGCTTCGGCGAGAATGGCGTTGTAGTCGTCGTGCTTCGCTTTGAAGGCTTCGACGATTTCTTTCAGGCCGTGTCCGCTCGTGACGGCGAAGGCACCGATGTGATCCGCTTGCGCAGTGGCTTTGGGCGCGATGAAATCCGCAAGACACCAATTTGGTGTGCCGTCACCTTTTTCGATCTGCTGGCGTAGGAAGTGGAACTTAGTGCGCAGATGTTTGCGCGAACCGTTCGTGTAAACCTCCACATCGTCGCCGACCGCATTCGCGGGGAACAGTCCGTAAACCGCCTGTAGTTTCAGCGATTTGTTCGCGACAAATTCCGCGAGCATCTTCTGCGCATCGGCGAACAGCTTGGTGGCTTCCTCGCCGTGCTTCTCGTGGGTGAGAATCTTAGGATACACGCCGCGCAATTCCCACGTGTGGAAAAAGGGAGTCCAATCAATGAACGGCACGAGTTCTTCAACGGAAACGCTGAACGCTCCTGCGTGGCCGTGCGACGAACCGCAATCGCACTTGCCCGGATTAAATGTGCCGGACGTTAGTGTGCGCACTCCGGTAAACTCCGGTTTGGGCACATCGTCATATTTCAGCTTCGGCGCGTTGGCGCGCGCGGCTTCGAGTGAAAGAAGTTTTGCCGCTGAACCGGCATGTTGTTCGCGTAATTTTTCGTAATCCGCACGGAGCTGTTTTACGAATGCCGCTTTGCCGTCTTTGCTTAACAAGCTGCTGGTCACCGGCACAGCTCGACTCGCATCGAGCACGTGGACGACCGGCTCGCTATAATGTTGTGCGACTTTGACGGCGGTGTGAGCACGGCTCGTGGTCGCGCCGCCGATAAGCAGTGGAACCTTGAAACCAGTGCGCTCCATTTCCTTGGCGACGTGGACCATTTCGTCGAGCGAAGGCGTGATGAGTCCGCTCAAGCCAATTATGTCGGCGTTTTCCTGCTTGGCGCGCTCCAGGATTTTTTCGCACGGCACCATGACGCCCATGTCGATGACCTCGTAGTTATTACAGGCCAGCACGACGCCGACGATGTTTTTGCCGATGTCATGGACGTCGCCTTTAACGGTGGCGAGGATGATTTTGCCCTGCGCCTTCACGACTTCGCCGCGCGCGACCATCGCCGCTTTTTCGGCTTCCATGAAGGGCGTCAGATACGCGACGGATTTTTTCATCACCCGCGCCGATTTCACGACCTGCGGCAAAAACATTTTGCCGGCGCCGAACAAATCGCCGACGACGCTCATGCCCGCCATCAACGGCCCTTCGATGACCGTGAGCGGCTTGCCGTATTTCTTGAGCGCTTCCTCGGTGTCGGCATCGACGTAGAGATCAATGCCCTTCACGAGTGAGTGCGAGAGGCGTTCTTCGACCGTGCCTTTGCGCCATTCTTCTTCGATCTTCTTGTCGGCCACGGTCGTGCCCGCGCTGGCGGCTTTTAGTTTTTCGCCAAAGTTGACGAGGCGTTCCGTCGCGTCTGCGCGGCGATTCAGCAACACGTCCTCGACGAGTTCCTTCAGCTCCGGCTCGATCTCTTCGTAAACTTCCAACATGCCCGCGTTCACGATAGCCATGTCCATGCCGGCCTTGATGGCGTGGAAGAGGAACGCGCTGTGCATCGCTTCGCGCACGGGATTATTGCCGCGGAAACTGAACGACACATTCGACAAACCGCCGCTGACTTTGGCGTGCGGCAGGTTCGCTTTGATCCAGCGCGTGGCTTCGATGAAGTCCACCGCGTAATTGTTGTGCTCCTCAATGCCGGTGCCGACCGTGAGGATGTTCGGATCGAAAATGATGTCTTCCGGCGGGAAGCCGACTTCGTCCACGAGAATGCGATAGGCGCGTTCACAGATGCGAATTTTTTCCGCATAGCTCGCGGCTTGCCCGTTTTCATCGAATGCCATCACGACCACCGCTGCGCCGTATTTCAAAACTCTGCGCGCGTGTTCGCGGAATAATTCCTCGCCGCCTTTGAGCGAAATGGAGTTCACGATGCCTTTGCCCTGAGCACATTTCAAACCGGCTTCAATGACTTCCCACTTCGACGAGTCCACCATGAAGGGAACTTTGGCGACCTCCGGTTCGCTGCCGAGGAGTTGCAGAAAGCGCGTCATCGCGGCGACGCCGTCGATCATTCCTTCGTCCATGCAGATGTCGATGATGTTCGCGCCGTTTTCAACCTGCTGCCGCGCGACGGCGACGGCTTCCTCATATTTGTTTTCCTTGATGAGCTTGGCGAACTTCGGCGAACCCGCGACGTTCGTGCGCTCGCCGATCATGATGAACTGGCCGATCTGCTGCGTGAACGGCTGCGAGCCGCTGAGACGCAGAGGAATCGCCGCGCCGGTGGAAAACTTGGTTTCCGATTTCGTTCCACGCGGCGGCTTGTTTTCCAGCGCCTTCGCAATAGCCGCGATGTGCTCGGGCGTGTTGCCGCAACAACCACCTGCGATATTGATCAAACCGCTGTTTGCAAATTCGCCGAGAAAATTGCCCATGTCTTCTGGCTTCAAATCGAAACCGGTCGGCGAGAGCGGATTCGGCAAGCCTGCGTTCGGATAACACGAGATGGCGGTGTTGGACTTCTCTGCGAGTTCCGCGAGGAATGGCCTCATGAGGTCGGGGCCGAGCGAGCAGTTGAGGCCGATGGCAATCGGCTTCACGTGCTTCATCGCGTTCCAATACGCCTCAATCGTCTGCGCGGAGATCATCGTTTCCCCACCGCGACCAACGGCGGCTGAAATCATGATCGGCAGAACCTTGCCGTCTTGCTCGAAGACTTCCTGAATGGCCACGAGCGCGGCTTTGGCGTTGAGCGAATCGAAAATCGTTTCGACGAGCAGAATGTCCGAGCCGCCCGCGATGAGTCCACGAATTTGATGCGTATAAGCCGTCTTCACCTGATCGAACGTGCAGACACGGAAGCCCGCGTCATCCGCGTCCGGGGAATTTGAAAGCGACACCGTCAGCGGCCCGACTGCACCCGCCACGAAGCGCGGACGCCCGGTTTTGTTCGCGATGCGGTCGCACCACTCGCGGCACTGCTTGGCGGATTGCTCGTTGATCTCCCACGCGAGATCGTTGAGGAATTTGTTCTCGATGACGGTTTGATAAAACGCCGGGTCTTTGCGCCCGCCGTGTTCGCGCGGGTCGTCCACAAAAAATTCGCTCTGGCCGATGCTCGTGGCGGAAAAAGTATTGGTCTCGATGATGTCCGCGCCGGCTTCGAGGAAGCGGCGATGGATGTCGCAGATTGTTGCCGCTTGCGTGAGCGAATAGAGATCACCGTTGTTCTTCAGATCCTTTTTGGAATCCTTGAAGCGTTCGCCACGAATCTCCGCCTCGCCCAGCCCGTAGGTGCGGATGGTCGTGCCCATCGCGCCGTCAATGATGACGATGCGTTCTTTGAGGGCTTTTTGAGCAATTCGGCGTTGTTTGACATGCGGTTAAGATAAGCAAATCACTCGTGAGTTCAAATTAAAAATCAACGCATCCAGATTTGATGATATGATAAAACTGCTTGCTCTGTGATTTTTCAATATTACACAAATCTAAAAAGTGTTTGATATTTTTGCCGCTAGATTCATTGACTCCGTTGGTTGGTTTGATATTTTCAGCGCTCGTTTCAACGACTAAAACACGGATCAAATTCCATTTATGGCAAAAGCTAAATCAACGAAATACGTTTACACTTGGGGCAATAAAAAAGCTGACGGCGACGGCAGCATGAAAGCCCTCCTCGGCGGCAAAGGCGCGAACCTCGCGGAAATGACCCGCATCGGTCTGCCGGTGCCTCCCGGTTTCACCATCACCACTGAAGTCTGCACGTATTTCTACGCGCACAAGAAAACTTACCCCTCCGTGCTCCAAGCGCAGATGGAAGCTGGCGTCGCCAACATGGAAAAAATCATGGGCACGAAGTTTGGCTCTACGACCGGCATGCCGTTGCTCGTCGCCGTGCGCTCTGGCGCGCGCGATTCCATGCCGGGCATGATGGATACGATTTTGAACCTCGGTTTGAATGACCAAGCCGTCGTTGCTCTCGCCAACGCCACCAAGAATCCTCGCTTTGCGTGGGATTGCTACCGCCGCTTCATCCAGATGTATGGCGACGTCGTTCTCGGCGTGCAGAAGCGCGAAGGCGAAGATCACGAACCGTTTGAAACCGTCATCGAAGAATTCAAACACGAAAAATATCACGGCGACATTGAAGACTCCAAGCTCACCGCCGAAGACCAAGCCGAACTCGTCAAGCGCTTCAAGAAGCTCGTCAAGGAACGCACTGGTAAAGATTTCCCGACGAATCCTTGGGACCAATTGCGCGGCGCTGCTGGCGCTGTGTTCGGTTCTTGGATGAATGATCGCGCGTGCGTCTATCGCCGCAAATACAACATCCCCACGGAATGGGGAACGGCCGTCAATGTCCAAGCGATGGTGTTTGGTAACACCGGCGAAGATTCCGGTTCCGGCGTGGCGTTCACCCGCAATCCCGCGAACGGCACGAATGAATTCTACGGCGAATTCCTCATCAACGCCCAGGGCGAAGACGTCGTCGCCGGCGTTCGCACTCCCGAGCCCGTGCTCAAGCTCAAGCAGCAGATGCCGAAGAGCTACGCGGAACTCATGGCAGTTCGCAAGACGCTGGAAAGCCATTTCAAAGATGTGCAAGACATCGAATTCACCGTCCAGAGCGGCAAGTTGTTCATGCTCCAGACGCGTAACGGCAAGCGCACCGCTGCCGCTGGTTTGAAGTTCGCTGCGGACATGGTCAAAGAAAAATTGATCGATTGGGAAACCGCTGTGATGCGTAACCCGGCTGATCAGCTCGAACAATTGCTCGCGCCGATCTTCGACTTGAGCGAAGTCAAGAAAGCCAAAGTCATCGCCACCGGTCTTCCGGCTGGTCCTGGTGCGGCTACCGGCAAAATCTATTTCAACGCCGAACGCGCGGTTGAAGCTGAAAAGAAAGGCGAAAAAGTTCTCCTCGTCCGCGTCGAAACTTCCCCGGAAGATTTGCGCGGCATGATCGCGGCGGAAGGCATTCTCACTGCTCGCGGTGGTGTCTCCTCGCACGCGGCGCTCGTCGCTCGTCAGATGGGTAAAGTTTGCGTTTGCGGTGCCGCTGGCGTCGTGATTGATTACGACAAGAAGACGACCACAATTGATGGCCACACCTTCAACGAAGGCGACTTCCTCTCCATCGACGGCACGTCCGGTCTCGTCTATGCCGGCCAGATCAAAACCGCTCCGTCGGAAATCATCACCGGCCTCCTGAACAACGACAAGGTTGCGCAGAAGACCGAGAAATATAAAAACTACGTCCAGTTGATGAACTGGTGCGTCAAGGCCACCAAGTTGCAAGTCCGCACCAACGCCGACACGCCGGAGCAAACCGAGCAGGCCATCGCTTTCGGCGCGGTCGGCATCGGCCTCACGCGCACGGAACACATGTTCTTCGAAGGCAATCGCATTGACGCGATGCGCGAGATGATTCTCGCCGACAACCTCGAAGCTCGCGAAGCCGCGCTCGCCAAGTTGCTGCCGTATCAGCGCGACGACTTCTTCGGCATCTTCAAGGCGCTGAAAGGTTATCCCGCCACGATCCGTTTCCTCGATCCGCCGCTGCACGAATTCCTGCCCAACACGAAGGAATCGCAGATGGACCTCTCGCGTAAGCTCAACATCCTCGTCGAGAAAATCATCAACCGCGTCCACGAGTTGCACGAGTTCAACCCGATGCTCGGTTTCCGTGGCTGCCGTCTCGGTATCAAGTTCCCGGAAATCACCCGCATGCAGGCGCGCGCCGTGTTTGAAGCGGCGGCAGATGCCCAGAAGAAAGGTTTCAAACCGAAGCCCGAAGTCATGATCCCGCTCGTCGGTTTCAAACGCGAACTGGATTTGCAGGTCGCCATCGTTCATGAAGTCGCCGCGCTGGTGCAGAAGGAAAAGAAAGTGAAGTTCAACTACAGCGTCGGCACCATGATCGAAGTCCCGCGCGGTGCGCTCACGGCGGACGAGATTGCGCAGACTGCCGAGTTCTTCAGCTTCGGCACGAACGACCTCACGCAGACCACGCTCGGCATGAGCCGCGACGATTCCGGTTCTTTCCTCGGCGCCTACACCGAGAACGAAATCATTAAGAAGAATCCCTTCGCCTCGATTGATCAGACCGGCGTCGGACAACTCATCGAGATCGCGGCGAAGAAGGGCAACGCCACGCGTCCCGGTATCAAGCTCGGCATCTGCGGTGAACACGGCGGCGACCCCGATTCCGTGAAATTCTGCCATCGCGCCGGGCTGACCTATGTGAGCTGCTCGCCGTTCCGCGTGCCGGTGGCGCGTCTCGCCGCCGCGCAGGCCGCGATCGAAGAGAAGCGCAAGGCGAAAACTGCCAAGAAAAAATAAACCAGCAACTAAATTCAAGCCTCGCCAGAAGTTGGTGCGATTATTTATTTTGCCTTGCAATCAGCCGTTTCTACGGTTATTTGTCGGCAATCAAATACATTAAATCAAGTCTTTTGGCGGGGCTGCTGTTCGCAGCGGCAACGGTTGGATCGGCGCTCGCGGATGACGTCAACTGGACCGGTTACTATATCGGGATTAATTCCGGTTACAGTTTTGGCCAATCCGATGCCCGTTACCTCACCCCCGCCTTCAGTTCCTATGCGGTCAAATCCAAGCCGGAAGGCGGCACCGTCGGACTTCAAGTCGGGGGAAATTATGAATTCAAAAACCATCTGGTCGTCGGCTTGGAAGCGGAAATTTCCTATGCCGATGTCTCCAGCACGATTTACGACACCTTGAGCGACGCGCACGGCCAGCCGGGCAACACCATCACCACCAGCTCGGATTATGCCGCCACGGCGCGCCTCCGCTTGGGTTATGCTTTGGGCCGCTTTCTGCCCTATCTCACCGCCGGTGGCGCCGGAGCAGATGCCAAGATTTCGGCCACCGATGGGCCGGTTTCTCAGAGCAACTTTCAATTGGGCTGGGCGGCCGGTGCCGGTTTGGAATACGCCGTGAACAAACACTGGAGCCTGCGGGCGGAATATCTGCATGTTGATTTGGGGCAACACACTTGGTTTGCCCAGCAACTGTGGCGCACGAGTTCGACGTTGACTTCCGAGACGATCCGGTTTGGCATCAACTACAAGTTTTAATTTTCCCAATCATTGACGACTGACGGCGTTATTTTGATGAAGCCGACAAGCTGAACGTCTTTTCAGCGGTGGCCTAACGCACGGGCTGCCGCCTCGTAGAATCCCATCACAAGCATGACTGCAACCCACCACCGGCAAACGGATTTCACCCGCCTAAAATTAATCGGCCTCCTCCTGCTGGCTGCGCTTTTCGTTCCGGCGGTTCGGGCGGGCGTCTGCACCTGGACCGGTGTCGGTGGAAACAACTATTGGACCAACGCCGCCAACTGGGGCGGCACGGCTCCGGTCAGCGGCGACTCGCTGGTGTTTGCCGGCAGCACGGCGCTGGTTACCACCAACAAATTCACCGCCGGAACCATCTTCAGCAACATCACCTTCGACGCCAGTGCCGGTGCCTTCAGCCTGAGTGGCAGTAATTTTACCCTGACCGGTTCCATTATCAACAACAGCACCAGTCTGCAAACGCTGGGCTTGCCGATTTCCTGCACCACCACCGCCTATGTCAATACGGTCAACGGCAACATCACCATCAACGGCGTTATATCGGGTGGCTGCCGACTCTACAAACAAGGCAGTCAAACCCTGACGCTGGGCGGTAACAACACCTACTCGGTCGGCACCACGATTGCCGGTGGCATCCTCTCCGTCAGCAAGGACAATGCGACCACGCACCAATTGGGCGCGCTCACTGCCGGTTGCACGCTCACCTTTGCCGGCGGTTCACTAGCGGTAACCGGCGGAGCGCTTTATGGCAGCGGTCAAAACTGGCTGTTGCGAAATTGTGTGCTTGGGCCAGGCGGTGGTTCCGTCGTTAGCGGGGTCGAACTGGGACATGAAAATTATTCCAGTAACGGAGAATATTTCACCGGCGGCACCCCGGCAAATGGGCTAACGCTCATGGGCGGCGACATCACGCTTCGGCCCGGACAGCAAAACACGCTGGGCCAATTGACGGTGGGCACGGGCCGCTGTTTCCTCCGCAATCAGCATGGCAACGCCTATCCGGTGGCAGGAGCAGATTTGATTGTGGTGAGCAACAGTGCGACGCTGGTGTTTGTGGACACCATGCCGCGCAACGTCACCAACGCGATGATTTTTGCCAGCGGAGCCAACCTGTGCAATCGCACCAACGGCACGACCAGCGTGAGTGCGGAAACAATGACGCTGTCCACCACCAACGTCACTTTTCCCTCCGCCGGACAGATGATTTTTAACAACGATGACCAGAAAACCACCAACATTGTCATCAATGGCGCGTGGCCGGTGCTGACGGACAATTTGGCTATCCAAGTGGGCAGCAACAATCCCACCATCGGGCCGGTGACTTTGAATGGAGCCATCGGCGGTAATTACGCGCTTACCACCGCCGGTCCGCTGACGCTCACCACGGCGAGTTCCTACACCGGTGGCACGACCATTACGAGGGGCACGCTGACGGTGCAGGCCGATAGCGGGTTGGGCACCGGCAACGTGACCGTGAACAGCGGGGCGGCGGTGACGCTGAATTCCGGCGTGACCAACGGCTACTTCAACACCGGCGCGAGCCTGCTGTTGAACACCACGGCCAACGCGAATTTGAACTACACTGGAACCAACACCATCGCCGGACTATCGTTCGATGGCGGCACAACACTTCAGGCCGGTGGCACATGGGGCTCCACCAGTTCGACCGCCGCCAATCAAAACAGTCATTTCACGGGAACCGGCGTGCTGAACGTGGTTTTGCCGACCGCCACCGCCGTCACGAGTTCCGCCAATCCGTCGGCGTATGGGCAGTCAGTGAGTTTCACCGCCACCGTCACCGCCACGGTGGGCACGCCGACGGGCACGGTGCAATTTCAAACCAACGGAGTAAATTTTGGCAGCGCGGTAACTTTGTCCGGCGGCAGTGCGAGCAGCGGAACTTTGCCGGCCAAACTGGTGGTTGGGAATTACACCGTGACGGCGAATTATTTTCCTAGCGGCAATTTCACCGGCAGCAGCGGCACGCTGGCCGGCGGGCAAACGATTAATCCGTTGCCGGTGAACCTGACCGGCACGCGGGCTTATGATGGAACCACCAATGCGGCTGCGGGAATTCTCACCATAGCCAATGCGCTCAGCGGTGATGATGTGAGCGTGGTTTCCGGCAGCGGCACGCTGGCCGGCACCACCGGTGGCCCGCAAGCGATTACCTCATTTGGAAATTTGGCGTTGAATGGCACGGCGGCGGGAAATTATACCCTGACCGGTGCGACGGGAAGCGTCACGATCACGGCGGGAGCAATTACGCAAGTCAACGTGGAGACGGCGGCGGACGGCAGCGGCACGGTGGTGCCCTCGCAGAGTCTCGCAAAAAGCAATTCACTCGCGATGTATGCCATCGCCCGCGATGGCGGCGGCGATTTTGTCGCCAACGTAAGCGCCGTCTGGTCGGTGACGAATGCCGCCGGCGGAGTCGTGGGCGGCGATTTGGTGCCGGCACCGGATGGCAAGAGCGCGATTTTTACCGGCCATGCTTCTGGTATGGGAACGGTGCTCACCACCACCAACGGCTGGGTTGGCCAATCTGGATTGCTGGCGGTGCCGATAGACAGCGGAACCGTCCATCTACCGCTTCTGGAAGGAGCGGGAATCGTCACGGCACAACCAGTGAGTCCGAACCAGTCATATTGGATCAACGGCACCAACAATAACAAATATGTGCAATGGGCCATCGAAACCGGGAGTGGCGTGGGTGGTTCGGCGGCGGCGGTCGCGCGGCCAGGACCGGCGGCCTCCGGTGGCAGCGCCAACTATATCCAGGCGCTGCGGACTTATTACTTTCCGGTGTGGCCGAATACGCCTTACACGATCCGCTTTTCCTATCAAGCCAACGGGCCGGGTTTCAGCGGTGCGAATGACGCGACGGGAAGCCAACTTCAGTTTCAGGCGTTGGAATCGCCGTATTTGACGGGCGGAAGTTTTCTGTCCACGGCGGGGACAAACATCGTGAATGGAACCGCCGGTTGGACGAATGGAGCCTACGCTTTCACGACCACGCCCGGAACCCATTGCCTCTGCCTCAAATTCGGGGTGATGTTCGGCAACGGCAACCAGACCAATCCCGCCGACAGTTTTTATCTGGATGACGACCGCGGCACAACGGTGGTGCTCGCCTCCACCGCGAATCCGTCACCGTATGGCCAGCCGTTGAATTTTACCGCCACGGTTGTGCCGATTAATCCGGCGCTGGGCACGCCGACCGGCACGGTGCAATTTCAGACCAACGGCGTGAATTTCGGCGATGCGGTGACTTTGTCCGGCGGAAAAGCCACGAGTGCAACCCTACCGCCGACGCTGCTGCTCGGCAACTATACCGTCACCGCGGCTTACAGCGGGGACACAATTTTTACGGCCGGGACCGGGGCGTTGGCGAACGGGCAAACCATTTATCTGCAGACAATCTTCACCTACAACGGCACGGCCCAAGGACCGGCGCTGGGAGGAATTTGGCCGGACGGGGCAAACAGCGTGATTTACGCGGGAACGACTTACCAAGGTGATTCCTATTTCGGAACCGGCGCGCCAACCGAGGCAGGCAGCTACTCTGTAACTAACACAACGTTGGCGGAAAATAATGAAAATGGACTTACTAACTGCCAAGGCTTTGTAATTCTGCGGGCGACTAATGCGGTTCAGTTGACCAGCAGCAGTGTTTCTTCAACCTATGGTGATACGGTTACTTTTACCGGTCTTATTCAGACCAACGGAGTAGCTGCGCAAGATGCTACGGGTAATCTGATCTTTGCCGTGGACGGAGCGATGGTAGCAACCAATGCCTTGGTCAACGGCGTGGCAACTTATAGCACAAGTAGTCTAACCGCCACCGGTCATAACATTGCTTTAACCTATTCCGGAGACATTAATTACACCAACAATGCGACCGGAATGCTCACCCAAAATGTAACTCCCGCCAGTTCTGCCTTCAGCGGTTTGACGGCGAGCCAAAGCATTAGTTACGGAACAACACATATTGATTTGAACGGAAGGTTGAGCGCGGGCGCAGGTTTATATCCACCTCAAGGTGAAGCACTGACGGTTGCCATTGCTGGCCTGCAAACTAATGCAACCATTTTGGACGGCGGCGGCAATTTCAGTTTAAGCTTCCCGACGGCAGTCATTCCAGCCGGCCCTTCGCCTTACATTATCAGCTATGCGTATGCCGGCGATGGTAATTTCATTGCGACAAATGACAACAAAACTAGCCTGAAGGTCAATCCCGCCGCCGCCAGTGTCAGCCTGCAAAACCTGAACCAAACCTACAACGGAACATCTGCCAGTGCGACAGTCACAACCATGCCGGCCAATCTTGTCACAAGCGTAACCTACGATGGCCGGTTAAATCCGCCGACGAATGCCGGCAGCTACACGGTTGTGGCCATTATTACTGATTCTAACTATCAAGGTGCTGCCACGAACACATTGCAGATAAGTCCGGCGTCATGCCTGGTTACATTGAGCAACCTGAGTCAGTCATTTGATGGCACCGGCAAATATGCGACTTGCAGCACTTATCCGACAAATTTGAATGTAAGTTTGGCCTATGATGGCAACCCCACTGCGCCCACCAACACCGGTAGCTACACGGTTGTTGCAACCGTTGCCGATTCCAACTATCAAGGTGCTGCTACAAACACGTTAATAATTAGTCCGGCATTGGGCTTAATTACTTTGAACAACCTGAACCAAACATATGACGGCGCTGGCAAGGCCGTAAGTTATAGCACTATTCCAACCAACCTGGCTGTCAGCCTGACTTACAATGGCAACTTTGCGCTACCTACCAACGCTGGCAGCTACACAATTATTGCGACTCTGGAAGACTCCAATTACCAAGGTGAGGCAACCAATACCCTAACCATTGGTTTGGCACCAGCGGCCATCGCGTTAACCAACCTAATCCAGACATACACGGGTGTCCCAATCGGTGTGACCGCTATGACCGCTCCGGCCAATCTTCCGGTTAATCTGACTTACAATGGTAGCACCAATGCTCCAACTACAGCCGGTGGTTACACTGTTGTGGCAATCATCAATGACGTAAATTATCAAGGCAGTGTTACGAACACGCTGCTGATAGCGCAGGCGGCGCAGACAATCTCGTTCGACACCTTGCCCCTTTTTGTTTTGGGTGATGCTCCTTACCCGCTGTCAGCTTCGGTCAGCTCTGGTCTGCCGGTGAGCTATGCATCTTCAGATCCCTCCGTGGCTAGTGTTGCTGGCAGTTTGATAAGTTTCTTGGCAGTAGGCAGCACAATTATCACTGCTACTCAGGTTGGTAATTCGAACTATTTTGTGGCAATTACAAACCAGGCACTACTGGTGACTAATTCCATTGCGAGTTTGAACATCAGTCAAAACAAGAATACCTTTTACACTAATATTACCTTGACCATCACCGGTAATCCGGGGCGAACCTACAATTTGCAATATCAGGATGATATTAGGCAAACCAACTGGCAGACCCTGCAAATTATTACCAACTTGCCGTCTGCCACTTATCAAGTCTATGATCCGGCTACTAACTCGCCTCGGTTCTACCGCCTGCAACATCCGGTTTGGACGCCAAATTGACCGGGTTTGATTCCTGCTCCCAGTGGCACCGAAACCACCAACGATTTAGAATGTTGCTGAGGCTGTTTATTAAGTGAAATTTTTCACAAACTTTTCTTGCGAAGCTGGTGGTGGATTGATAAATAAGACAGACGATTTTTATTTAGCAGCGCAGCTTTTAATGAGCTGTGATTTTAACTTTTAAGCCGAAGTGATTTTCCCGAAGTGGACAAACAGTTTGCCGCTGGTGCTGGGCGTGATTGTCGCTCTCGCCGGAGCCGGCGTGGCGGCGGGCGTGACGATTTATCTCACGCCCAAATACACGCGCGCCGGTTACCAGCCGGTGCAGCCGGTGCCGTTTTCCCATCGGCTTCACGCGGGGGAGCTTGGATTGGATTGCCGGTTTTGTCACAACGGCGTGGAAAAATCCTGGTTTGCGAATCTGCCCGGTGCTTCGACGTGCATGAATTGCCACAATGTCGTCCTGAAAGACGACCCGCGTCTGCAGATCGTCCGTGACAGCGCGGCGAACAATACGCCGATTCCGTGGGTGCAAGTCCACAAAGTGCCGGACTACGTTTATTGCAACCACTCCGTCCACGTGGATCGCGGCATCAGCTGCGTGAAGTGCCACGGTCGCGTGGATCAGATGACGGAAGTGCGCGAGGTCAAATCCATGAGCATGAGTTTCTGTCTGGATTGCCATCGTGATCCGGCGGCACAAATCCGCCCCGTGGAAAAAGTCACGAACCTCGGCTGGACGTGGAGCACGAACGGCGTGGAAGCGGCGAATTTGCAGACGGTTGAAGGTAAAAAATTGGTTGAACACCTGCGCGTGGAATCGTTGCAAAGCTGCTCGGCCTGTCACCGATGAAAAAGATTTTAAATTACGCATCCGCTCCGACCAACGGCCGCCGTTACTGGCGCAGCTTGGATGATCTGGCCGACACGCCGGAATTCAAGGAATGGTTGCACCGTGAATTTCCCGCTGGCGCGAGTCAGTTGGAAGACGGCCAATCCCGCCGTAATTTTCTCAAGATCATGTCCGCGTCCTTCGCGTTTGCGGGGCTCGCGATGGGCGGTGCCGGTTGCCGTCGTCCGGAAGAAAAACTCGAACCGTTCGGTCAACAGCCGGACAACTATACTTTTGGCGACGCGCAATATTTTGCGACCGCCATGCCCACACGCACCGGCGCGATTCCCTTGGTGGTGAAGTCCTACGAAGGCCGTCCGCTCAAGGTGGAAGGCAATTCACTTTACCCCGGCAGCAACGGCAGCACCGACCGTTACGCGCAAGCTTCCATCCTCGACCTTTACGATCCGGATCGCGCCCGTCATTTCAAGCACGATGGCAAAAAGGTTTCGCGCGAAGAAGCGTTGAGCTACCTCGCCAGTCTGTCGGAAAAGTTTTCCGGTAACTTGGGCGAAGGTTTGGCCTTCCTCGCCGAGAGCAGCACCTCGCCGTCGCGCGCCCGTCTGCAAGGCATCATCGCCAACAAATTTCCGAAAGCGAAATGGTTCACTTACGACGCGATCGATTCCGCGATTCATCAACGTGCGGCGACGCAAGCCTTCGGCCAACCGGTGAAGCCGGTGTTTCATTTCGACAAAGCCAAAGTCGTCTTGTCGCTCGATGCGGATTTTCTCGGTGGCGAAGACGATGCGCATAATCATATCCGCAAATTTGCTGCGAGCCGCAAAGCCGGTGACGGTATGAGCCGCCTTTACGCGGTAGAATCTTTGTTCACGTTGACCGGCGCGAGTGCGGATCACCGTTTGCGCGTGGCTGCCAGTTTGGTGGGACAAATTGCAGCGGCAATTTCCGCTGAACTTGTCGGGAACAAATCTTTGTTACCGTCTGGCGTCTCGGCGGAATGGATTGCGGAATGCGCGAAAGATTTGATGGCGAACCGACGCAAGGCGATGGTCGTGGTCGGTCAGCGTCAGCCGTTGGAAGTTCATTTGCTCGCGCAGCAGATCAACATGTCGCTCGGTGCGTTCACCGGCCCGATTACGTTGTTGCCTGCCGTGGTGAATAATTCCCACAGTCTGGACGAGATGAATCTGGATGCAATCGACACGCTGGTGGTGCTCGGCGGGAATCCGGTTTATCATTTGAACGCAACGGCCAAGCCGAAGAATGTCGTGCGCCTAGGTTATTACGAAGATGAGACGGCGGAAAAATCCGATTGGAATTTCCCTGCGACCCATTATCTCGAATCCTGGGGCGATGCCACCACGAGCAATGGCACCCTCGTTCCGGTGCAACCGCTGACGCAGCCTTTGTTTGACGGATTGACGGAATTGGAATTTCTTGCCCGCCTCGCCGGCTCGTCGGAGACGAACGCTCACGACATTGTCCGCACTACGTTTGGTGGTTCGGATGAAGCGTGGAAAAAAACTTTGTTCAGCGGTTTCGTCGAGGCTTCAGCGGCAGCACCGGTTGGCTTGCCGTCTCATCTTTCGTTGTCCGTGCCGAAGATTTCGGCCACCGCGCCCTCCGCGAACAGCCTCGAAGTCATTTTCTATCGCGACGCGAAAGTGGATGACGGTCGCTTTGCCAACAATGGCTGGATGCAGGAATTGCCGGATCCCATCACCAAGATGACGTGGGACAACGCGGTGCTCATCAGTCGCAAGACGGCCAAGGAATTGGGCGTGGCGAATGGCGACATCGTGGAGATTTCTCTGAACGGAAAGAAAGTTTCCGGCCCGATCTGGACGCAACCAGGCATGGCGGATTATTCGCTCGGCCTTGCGCTTGGTTACGGACGCGAACGGGCAGGGCGCGTTGGCAACGGTGTCGGCTTCAACGCCTACAAGATTTTCTCCGGCAAATATATTGAGACCGGTGCGACCATCAGCAAGACGGGTGCGACTTACACGCTTGCATGCACGCAACATCATTGGAGCATGGAAGGTCGTCCGGCGGTGCGTGAAGCGAACCTCGAACAATTTCTCAAGGAACCGGATTTTGCGCAGGAAAAATTCCACGGTGTCGAACCGCCGGTGGTCCAGTCGCTTTATCCGAATCCGCTCGACGAAGCCAAGAAGACCGCGCTCCATCAATGGGGCATGACGGTGGATTTGAATGCGTGTGTCGGCTGTGGCACGTGCGTTGTAGCGTGTCAGAGCGAAAACAACATTCCGATCGTCGGCAAAGATCAGGTTCTCCGTGGTCGCGAAATGCATTGGATGCGCATCGACCGTTATTTCACGAGCGATCCGAAGCGCAAAGATAACAAGAGCATTTTCAACCCGACCGCTGAAGTTAATCAGACGGACGAGAACCAGCAATTTGCCGAGTGGATTGATGATGTGCAGGCGGTGAACCAGCCGATGCTGTGCCAGATGTGCGAATCCGCACCGTGCGAAAGCGTTTGCCCGGTCAACGCGACCGTTCACGATCAGGAAGGCTTGAACGTGATGGCGTATAACCGTTGCATCGGCACGCGCTATTGCTCGAACAATTGTCCTTACAAAGTCCGCCGTTTCAATTTCCTCGATTTCAACAAGCGCCCGTTGACGGAGCTCAAGGGCACGATGTATTCGACCACGCTCACGCACAAGACGGATGGCGAATGGGATTTGAAGCGTTGGTGGAACGATCCTAACAGCGGCATGCGTTCGGAAGACGAATGGGACTTGATCAAGTTGAGCAAGAATCCGGATGTGACCGTGCGTATGCGCGGCGTCATGGAAAAATGCACTTACTGCACCCAACGCATCGAGCACGCCAAGATTTCGCAGAAGGTCAAAGCCGGCGGAACGGACAAAGTCTGTTTATCGGAAGCCGCCGGAACGGTTCCCAAGACCGCGTGTCAGCAGGCATGTCCGGCCGGCGCGATTGTGTTTGGCGATGTCAGCGACCCGAACAGCTCGGTGTCGAAATTGAAATTGTTGCCGCAGAATTATTCCGTCCTCGGTGAATTGCTCACGAAGCCGCGCACGACTTACCTCGCGCGCATCCGCAACCCGAATCCCGCGATGCCGGATTATCATGATCCCTTCAGCACGGAAGAATACGACCATGCGAGTCTCACGAAAGGAAACAGCTAATGGCTGACTCCGCGCTCAATCTGGAAGAGTTGAAACGCCTCGCGCCGCCGGCGGAACTGCAACGTGCGCCGGTCGTCGAAGGCAACAAAGGTCTCGGCTGGCTGACGGATAAATTATCTGTGTTCGCCGAAGGCAAGACGCCGCTCTGGTGGTGGATTCTGTTCCTGCCCGCTGCATTTGCCGCGACGGTGATTTTCCCGGTCTGCTTGTTCTATCAAGTGTTCACGGGTGTCGGTGTCTGGGGCAACAATCATCCCGTGATGTGGGGCTTGGACATCGTGAATTTCATCTGGTGGGTCGGCGTCGCGCACGCGGGCACGTTGATTTCTGCGTTGTTATTTCTCACGAAGCAACATTGGCGCACGACGATTGGTCGTATGGCCGAAGCGATGACGGTTTTCTCCGTCATGATGGCCGGACTTTATCCCGCGATTCACGTCGGTCGCGCGTGGTTTGACTGGTTCATGTTTCCCGTGCCGAACTCAAACGGCTTATGGCCGCAATTCCGTTCGCCGCTGATGTGGGACGTGTTCGCCGTGAACACCTACCTGGTCGTGTCCTCGTTGTTCTGGTTCATGGGCATGATTCCCGACTTCGCCGTCCTGCGCGACCGCGCCACGACGCGCATTCGCAAAACTATCTTTACCTTTCTCGCGATGGGCTGGACCGGTTCCGCGCGGCAATGGCACAACTACGAAAAAGCCTACGTCGTTCTCTGCGGCTTGTGCACGTTGCTCGTGTTCACCGTGAGCTCAATCGTCGGTCTTGATTTCTGCACCGCGCAAATCGCGGGCTGGCACGCCACGATTTTCCCGCTCTACTTCGTCATCGGCGCCGTATTCTGTGGCTTCGGCATGATGCTGGTGATTTTGATTCCGCTGCGTAAATGGTGCGGTCTCGAAAACATCATCACGATGAGCCACATTGACAAAGTTGCGAAGCTCGCGTTGGTCAGCGGCCTCATCATTGACTACATCTACCTGATGGAATTTTTCATCGCGTGGTATAGTGGCGACCCGTATGAACGTTGGGTCTTCGGTCATCGTTTGTTCGGTCACACGTATTGGGTTTTGGGCTGGGCGCTCATCTTCATCAACGTCGGTGTGACGCAGTTGTTGTGGATTAAAAAAGTTCGTTCGAATCTGCTTTGGCTGTTCGTCATCGGCATCCTCATCAACTGCGGCATGTGGTGCGAACGTTTCGTCATCGTGGTCGGCTCGCTGTATCAGGATTTTCTCCCGGCCAACTGGGGCAAATATATGCCGACGATCTGGGACATCGGACTTTACATCGGCACGCTTGGCGCGTTTTTCATGCTGTATCTGCTGTTCGTGAAATTCCTGCCGATTATCGCCATTTCCGAAGTCAAAGGCGTCATGCCGGAAGCCGATCCGCATCATCCGTTGGGTGGCGCGAAGAAAGGAGACCACCAATGAGCGAAAAAGTTTACGGCCTCATTGCCGAATTTGATTCGCCAGCCGCAATTTTGCACGCGGCGGAAAAAGTCCGTGACGCCGGTTATCGTCGTTGGGACGCATTCACCCCGTTTCCGATTCACGGCATGGACAAAGTCATGAAACTCGGCAACTCTCTCGTCGGTTGGGTGGCGCTCGGCGGAGGCGTGTTCATGTTCGCACAAATTTTCGGTCTTATCTGGTTCAGCAACGCGTTTGATTATCCGATCATCGTCGGCGGCAAACCGATGTTCAGCGTGCCGATGACTTTCGTGCCGGCATACATCATGTTGATCATGGGTGGCGCGATTGGCGCGCTCCTCGGGATGTTCGGCTTGAATCAATTGCCGCGCCTACATCATCCATTGCTCGACAAAAAACGTTTTGAGCTGGTCTCCCGCGATAAATTTATTCTTCTCATCGGCGCTCAGGATGAAAAATTCTGTGCTACGGAAACCAAAAAATTTCTCGAATCTATCGGCGGCACACACGTCGAAATCGTGGAGGACAAGGACTGATGCGCGTCATTATTTCCATTTTATTGATTGGTGCAGCCATCGGCGCGGCGGTGTTCGGGATGCTTGGTTTGCAAGGCAGCTTGATGCGCAAAACGCCGTTTGAATTGTTTCCTGACATGGATCGCCAGGCAAAATTGCGTCCGCAAGCGCCGTTTCATTTTTTCACGAACGGAATCAGTTCGCAGTTGCCGCCCGCCGGAACCGTCGCGCGTAGCCAGCCGATTGAAACCGCCAGCGGCGCAGTTTATCGATTCGAAGATTCACCCGTAAATACTGGCTTCAGCAGCGGCACAACGAACTTTGTCGAAACCAATCCGCTTACCGTGGACGCAGCGTTGCTCGCGCGTGGTCGCGAACGTTTTGATATTTATTGCGCACCGTGTCACGGACGACTGGGCGATGGCAATGGCATTACCAAAAAAATCGGCGTCATGCCAGCGGTCGCCAATCTGCACGATAAGCGTATCGTTGAAATGACCGATGGCGAAATTTTCAACACCATCACGCACGGCAAGGGCTTGATGGGGGCTGCCGGTCCGCTCGTGGCGACCGAAGATCGCTGGGCGATCATCGCCTATGTGCGCGCTTTGCAATTAAGCTGGCTGGGAACAACGAACGATTTGACGTCGGCGCAATCCGCCACGCTGAAATAAGATGAGCAACGAAACCACACATCAGTCACCGCCGCTGGACTTGTCCCGCTGGCGTAAGCTTCCGACCGCGCTGGTGGTCGTCGGTGGATTTTTGTCCTTGATCGGCGCGCTGATTAGTTTCAAGCAAGATGGTGGAAGCGAGTTTGGATTCTCTTGGCTCCTTGCTTTCATGTTTTATTACAGCATCGCGCTCGGCGCGCTGTTCATTGTCATCGTTCATCACCTGACCGATGCCGGTTGGTCGGTCGGCATCCGCCGTTTCAGCGAACACCTTGCATCGTTGTTGTTTCCGTGGCTGGCAATTTTGTTTCTGCCCGTTTTGATTTTCGCCAAGAAAATTTATTCCTGGATGACGTTGAGTTCGGCTACAAACAATCTCGTTGCCGCAAAACTGCCGGTGTTCACCTGTTCTGGTTTTATCATCACCACTGCAATTTTCTTCGGCATCTGGTGGCTGCTCACTTCGCAATTGAGCCGCTGGTCGCTCAAGCAAGACCAAACCGGTTCCGTGGAATGCACGCGTAAGCTGCGTTTTTATGCCGGCTGGGGCATCGTCGCGTTCTCGCTGGTGTTGAGCTATTCCGCCGTGTTGTGGATGCAGGCCACTTCCTACCAATGGTTCTCCGCGATGTATGGCGTCTATTTCTTTTCCGACTGCGCGTGGATTGGCTTGGCCACCGTTTACGTCATCGCCGTTATATTGCTGCGTCAGGGAATACTCAAACCTGTTTTGCAGAAAAATTATTTTTACTTTATCGGCGTCCTGTTGCTCGGCTTCACGTTGTTTTCTTCTTATACTGAATTTGCGCAATACTTCGTCGTCTGGAACGCCAACATGCCCGAAGAAACTTTTTGGTATCTCATCCGTGAGCGCGGCAACTGGTGGACGCTCAGCATGATTTTGATTGTGGGTAAGTTTTTCATCCCTTTCTTTATTCTGCTGCCGGAGAAAATCAAAATGAATTTCAAAGTCATCATTCCGGTCTGTCTGTGGATTTGGCTGATGCATGCACTTGATCTCGCGTTCAACATTTTCCCCGCGCTGCACAACGACGGCTATCCGCTTCGGTGGATTTGGCTGCCGCTCGGAACCTTGCTTTTCATGGGCGGGTTTCTGGCCAAAATCTTTTTGTGCAAATTTAATTCCCATCCGCCGTATCCGCAGCACGACCCGCGTCTGCTCGAAGCGATGGGCGTGAGCCAAAACATTATGCGTGATCTCGCCGATGCCAATGTTGGAGGTGCTAAATGAATTACCAGACTATCAACCGCGCTACCGCCGCCGCCATCGGATTGATTCTTGCCAGTGGATTTTTTGCCGCTGTAACCATAGCTGTAAAGCTGCTCGCGCCTGCGCCGGATATTGACGCTGACCGCGCCGCCGATCGGAGCAAAGCGCTGACGGAAATTCGCGCTACGGAAGAGGTTTCCCTAAACTCCACGGCGACGATTGACGCAAAACGCGGCATCGTGCGTTTACCGATTGAAACTGCGATGGCATTAACTGCTCAGAAGTGGGCCAATCCATCCGCTGCGCGTGCTGATTTGAATAGCCGCGCCGAAAAATCCGTCGCGCCCGTTAAAACTGAATCTTTTGAATGAACCCGACCGAGAATAATTCCTCCTGCACCAAAGCGATTGACGCATCGCTGCGCGTGCCGCTGCTCGCGCTTTTTGGCGGCGCGGCGGTGTGGCTCGTTGTCGGCTTGGTGCTCGGCCTGATTGCTGGAATCAAATTTCACGCACCGGAATTTTTGGGCGGCTGTCCTTTGCTGACTTACGGCCGCGTCGCTCCGGCGGCGAATGACGCCGTGCTTTACGGCTTCTGCATTCCTGCCGCACTTGGCGTTTTGCTCTGGATTTTTGCGCGCTTGAGTCAGAATCCGGTCGCACTGCCGCTGGTTCCAGTTGTCGCAGCGAACCTCTGGCATCTCGGCGTCTTCATCGGCACAGCCGGTATTTTACTTGGTGGCAGCAGTGGTCACACCTGGCTGGAATATCCGCGCGCCGCAGCGGTGATTTTGTTCGCTGCATTTCTGCTCATCGCCGTTTCGGCGGCCGCTACGTTCGGTTGGCGTCGTCAACAAACACTTTATCCGTCACACTGGTTTCTGTTTGCCGCGCTCTTGTGGTTCCCGTGGATTTATTCGACGGCGAATCTGTTTCTTAATTCCAACCAGTCTCCGCGCGGCGTGGTGCAGCCAATCATTGCTTGGTGGTTTGCAAACAATCTGATTTTCATCTGGCTCGCGCTCGTCGGCGTCGGCATCGCCTTTTATTTTCTGCCGAAAATTGCCGGACGTCCGCTCGCCAGTTACGGTCAGGCGCTGTTTGGTTTCCTTGCGTTGATATTTTTTGGAACGTGGTGCGGCATTCCGCAAGGCGCGCCGGTTCCTGCGTGGCTGCCGACTGTTAGCAGTATTGCAGCGGTGCTGACATTACTTCCGTTGCTGGCAATTTTGATTGTCACCGTTAAAACCACCTGCTGCGCCAATGTTTCATGCAAAGGCGGTTCGTTCTGTTTCATCAAAATCGGAATGATGAGTTTTATCGTCTCCGGGATCCTTTACGTGTCCACCGCGTGCCCGCAATACAGTCGCATTTTGGAATTTACCTGGTTCGGCGCGGCGCAGACGCAACTGCAACTGCTCGGTTTCGCTGCGATGATTCTGTTCGGCGCGATTTATCATTTGCTGCCGCTCGTCGTGGATAAGCCGTTGCCACTGCCGAAATTTGTGAAGCTGCATTTCTGGTTAGGACTTGTTGGCGTAGTTTTGTTCGTTGTGCCGCTCGCCATCGCTGGCGTGCAACAGGGCAGCAAGCTGGCGGATGCCAATGTCGCTTTTGCCGACGCCAACGCCGTCACTTTGAAGTTTTTGCACATCAGCGCCACCGGTCAGTTGTTCATTTTGATTGGCGCACTGTTGTTTGCCGTAAATATTTTTGTCATGACGATCCAGTGGAAACTCGGTATCGCCAAAACGGTGATTACCTATATCAAATCACCACTTGAAACTGCGGAGGTGAAATCGTGAAAACCGGCATCTCTGTTTTTCTGGCCACGTTTGTGGCGCTGGGCGCTTCCTGGTGCGGCTTTGTGCTCGCGCCAGCGCTGCAACTGGGTGGCGCAAAACAAACGGTCATCCTGCAAACGACTGACAATTGGCCGTTGCAACGCACCGGTGACGCCACGCTCGGATTGCAAGTTTATCGCGCCTACGGTTGCGCCGCTTGCCACACTGAACAAGTTCGTCAAACGGGTGTCGCGAGCGAAGTAAATTTGACCGGGCTCGGCAATCGCAAAACGGAAGATTTTTCGGCATTCGCGAAATCTTTGTTCGTCCTGCCTGAGCTTGCTTGTGTCACGAATGCTTTTGCCGCCAGCCTGAATGGCTGGAATGGCGAACTGCCCAAGACACTATTTACCACCACGGACGTTGAACTCGCCTCCGCGATGGCGGAGCGATTGAAGGCAGTCGGGGTCAAGTGCGAGACGCGCCTCGTGGCGACTGGTGCTGACATCGCGCGAGGCTGGGGTTCCCGCCAAAGCGTCGCGGTAGATTATCTCTACGACCAACCCGTTCAGCTTGGCAGTTTGCGCGCTGGTCCTGATTTGGCCAACATCGGCGTGCGCGTGCCGGATTCGAACTTGCATCTGAATCATCTTTACGCACCGAAATCAGTAACGCCCAATTCCACGATGCCGTCGTTCAAATTCCTGTTTGAAGTCCGCAAAATTGGTGCTACGCCTTCAGCCGACGCGTTGAATCTGCCGAAAGAATTTGCCGCTGCCCCCGGTTTTGAAATCGTGCCGAAAACGGAGGCGAAGCAGCTGGCTGCATATCTTTTGAGCCTCAAGGCCAACGTCCCGCTTTACGAAGCTCCGTTCACCCCTGTCAAATAAATGAGCGACGAAAAAAAATCCTGTTCCGTTCCGTCTGCCGGCGAACCCGTGGCCGTGCGTTCCACCACGCCGATGTGGATCATCGTGACGACACTGGTTTTCCTTTTCATTGGCGGTGTTTATTTCGACCGTCACAGCGGCTGGTTTGACGCGAAAGTTTACGCGCCTTATTCCAGTGCGGAAACATTGGAAGCTTATCAGCCAAAATCTGGTGAAGCGGCGTTGCTTGCGCGTGGAAAAAAAACTTACGAAGCCGTTTGCGGCACCTGTCACGGTCCGGACGGTTTAGGCAAACCCGGTCAAGCGCCGCCCTTATCAGGTTCTGAATGGGTCACGAGCAAGGGCATTAACCGCCTCATTCACATTCCGCTCGTCGGTATAGCTGGGCCAATTTCTGTGGCGGGAAAAGATTGGAATATGAACATGGCCGCGATGGGTGCCGCGTTGCCAGATGAAGATCTCGCCGCCGTATTGAGCTACATCCGCAGTTCGTGGGGCAACAAAGCTTCGGCCATCGAACCAGACGACGTCAAAAAAGTTCGCGCTTCTATTGGTGTCGGAGCGCAGCCGTTGACGGTTGACACTTTGATGAAGTTGTCAGAGTAACTGACTTCGATTATTTCCGGCTGGTTTCCCAACCGCCGCCAAGCGCCTTGTAGAGTTGGACAATCGTAATCATTTCCTCAACCTGCGTTTGAACTTGAGCGCGTTGAGTCGGGTAAAGCTCCTGTTGCGACTGCAAAACTTCGTAGTAACTCGATTTGCCGTTTAAGTAGCGTTGCGTGGCGAGAAATACGGAAGATTCCAATGCCACCACCGCTTGACCTTGATAAGTAAATTCTTCAGCCAATTTCTGGCGGGTAATCAGGGCGTTGGCAACTTCTTGAAACGATGTGAGGACCGTTTGTTGGTAAGCGGCTTTTGCTTCATTGAATTGCGCCTTTGCCCCACGATATTGCGCACGCAATTTTCCACCCTGAAAAATGGGGCCGGAAAGCGTGCCGCCCAAGTCCCAAAGATTCCCCGCACTGCCAGTGAATTGCGATAATTCCGGACTCGCGCGGCCGAGCAGGGTGGTCAAACCGATTTGGGGAAAGAAATTTGCGATGCTCACGCCGATGTTGGCGTTGGCGGCAATCAAAGATTCCTCGGCGGCGACCACGTCAGGACGGCGGCGCAATAAATCACTCGGCAATCCGGTCGGAATGGCCGTTGTCAGTTGCGGTTGATTGGTGAGTGAATTGCGGAGAATCGGACCGGGATTTTTGCCCAGCAAAACGCTCAATTGATTTTCGGCACTGGCGATTTGGATTTCCAATTGCGGGATCACGGCGGCGGCATTCGCTAGCGCCGCCGCCGCGCGGTCGGTCTCCAATTTGGAGGCGACGCCATTGCTCAAACGGTCATTAGAAATCTGGTAACTGCTGGCGTAAGCGTTGGTGGCTGCACATTGAATCGCCATTTCCTGATCGAGATCGAGCAACTGGAAATATGTAACGGCAACCTGACTGACGAGCGAAATTGTAACGCCACGCCGTGCGGCATCGGTAGCAAGAAACTGTGCGCGGGCCGCTTCGCTGGAGCGCCGGATGCGGCCCCAAAAGTCAATTTCCCAAACGACACCCAAAGTCAGTTGTGCGGAACTTTCAGTGCGTCCATTCAGTGAAGCGGGACTATTGTAAAGTGCGTTGCGACCACGTCCGATGTCACCGCTATAACCGATCTGCGGGAAGAATGCGGAATTCGCAGCGGCTGCTTGATTGCGCGCCAACTCGACCCTGGCGACAGCTTGTTTCAAATCGTAATTGTTAGTGATCGCCGTGCCAATTAGTCCTTGCAGAATCGGGTCTTGAAATACTTTCCACCACGGCAAATCGCCAAAGGAATTTGTTCCCTGATTTTCCGTGAAACGGAATTGCTCGGGTGTGTTTACGGTGGGCCGTTTGTAGTTTGGGCCGACCGCACATCCGACGAATGCAGCGAGCACCGCCGCCATTCCGAAAATTTGAAAACTTGAGCGCAACTTCATGGTCAGTGGGTTTCCTGGGTTGGCGTGCTTGCCGTTGGCGAAGTGCCGTCAGATTGCGTCACGGTGTTTTTCTTGCCGCCGATTTTTTCAATGACATAAAACGTGACTGGAATTAGGAAGATGGCGATGAAGCTCGCGGCTGTCATGCCGCCGATGACGGCGAAGCCCATGACGCGCCGAGACATCGCGCCCGCGCCGCTTGCTTTGGCCAGTGGCATACAGCCGAGAATGAACGCGAAGCTCGTCATCAAAATCGGCCGCAAGCGGAGCTTGGCACCTTCGAGCGCGGCTTCCATCAACGGCTTGCCTTGTTCGTAACTCATCTTGGCAAATTCGACGATGAGAATAGCGTTTTTCGCCGCAAGTCCGATCAGCATGACCAAGCCAATTTGTGCGTAAACATTGTTTTCAAATCGACCGACCATCAAACCGGCAAACGCACCGAAAACGGCGATGGGCGTTCCCAGCAACACGCTGAATGGGAGCGTCCAGCTTTCATATTGCGCGGCGAGAATCAAAAAAACGCACAGGAGCGAGAATCCAAAGATGACCATTGGAGAAATACCCTGCTGCGCTTTTTTCTCTTGGTAGCTCATGCCGAGATAATCGTAGCCCATGCCCGGTGGCATGTTTTCGTTGAATACTTCCTCCATGGCTTTCATCACCTGCGCAGAGCTAAAACCAGCTTTGGCGGAGGCGTTGATTTGCGTAGCTTCGTGCAAGTTGTAACGCATCGTAAATTCCGGTCCCTGCGTCGAACGCACGCTGGTGATGGCAGCCAGCGGCACCATCTGATTGGTGTTGTTCAGCACATAGAACTGGCCGAGGTTTTTGGCGTTGTTGCGGTAATCGCCTTCGGCCTGCACATACACCTGCCACTGACGGCCGAAGCGGTTGAAATAATTCACAAATGCGCCGCCCATGAAACATTGCATTGTTTGATAAACGTCCTGAAGTTTCACGCCTTGTTGCAAAACCTGATCGCGATCCACATCCACATAAACTTGCGGCACGGAGGGTAGGGCAGTCGTGAAGGCGCGCGCGATTTCGGGACGCTTGTTCACTGCGGCTAAATATTTTTTAAGATTGTCTGCCAAAAATGTTCCCCCTTTGCCTTCGCGGTCTTCGAGGATGAACGTGACACCGCCTGACGTTCCCACGCCAGGAATTGCCGGCGGCAAAAACGCGAAGCCCACCGCGCCGGGAATTTTAGACATCTGCTGATTTAGGCGCATCATGATGGCGCGGAGTTTTTCGGTCGGGGCTTTGCGTTTATCCCAATCTTCAAGCGTAATGAAAAAGAAACCGCTGTAAGTATTTTGCACGCCGCTCAACATGCTGTAGCCGACCACTGAGGAATAATATTTTACCCCGGGAGTATTTTTTAGGATGTCCTCGACCTGTCTCATCACCTCATCCGTGCGCTGGGCTGAGGAGGCATCCGGCAATTGCACACCGGCATAGACGTAGCCTTGATCTTCGTCTGGCAAGAAACTGGTGGGAATCAATTTTCCAAACACGCCGGAGAGTAGCGCCATGCCCAGTAACAGCAGCAATGCCACAGAACTTTTCTGGATGAGAATGCGGCAAATACCGACGTAACCATCCGTCGCACGGCCAAACCATTTGTTGAACCAGTCGTAAAATTTTTGCAACAGGCCGGTGCCGCGAACTTTTGGGCGGAGCAGCAGTGCGGACAGCGCCGGTGAAAGTGTCAACGCGTTGAACGCTGAAATCACCACGGAAACCGCGATGGTCACGGCGAATTGCTGATACAAACGACCCGTGATGCCCGGAATAAATGCGGTTGGCACGAATACCGCCGCGAGAATGATGGCAATGGCCATGACTGGTCCGGACACTTCTGACATCGCTTTGAACGCGGCATCTTTGGGTGACAATCCCTTTTCTATGTGATGCTCCACGGCTTCAACGACGACGATGGCGTCGTCCACGACCAAGCCGATGGCCAGCACGAGGCCAAAGAGCGACAGCGTGTTGATGGAAAAACCAAAGAGCGGGAATAGCATGAAAGTGCCGACGAGTGACACTGGAACCGCCAGCAATGGAATAAGCGTCGCGCGCCAGCCTTGCAGGAAAATAAAGACGACGATGATGACAAGAACGATGGCTTCAACGAGCGTGTGCTCGATTTCTTTCATGCCCGCTGTGACAGCGAGGGTCGTGTCGAGCGCCACCGCGTAATCCATGTCTGGTGGAAAACTTTCCTTCAATTTTGCCATCAGTGCCTTGGCCTTATTGGCGGCATCTACGGCATTTGAATCCGGTAATTGGTAGAGCGCGACCAGCGCGGAAGGTCGGCCATTCAAGCGCGCCTTCATGTTGTAGTTTTGCGCGCCAAGTTCGATGCGCGCGACATCTTTCACGCGCAGAATCGCTCCGTCGGGCGCTGCGCGCAGAACGATTTCACCAAATTGTTCCGGTGTCTCCAGTCGTCCCTGTGCGCGCACTGCGTAGGTGAAAGATTGGCCGGGCGGCACGGGTTCACCGCCGATTTGTCCAGCCGGATTCACCGTGTTCTGCGCTTGGATGGCATTGATGATTTCCGGAACGGTCACGCCCATTTGCGCCAGACGGTCCGGTCGCACCCAGAGGCGGATGGCGTAATTGCCCGCGCCGAAAACTTGAACGCTCGCGATGCCTGGCACACGCGTCATCTGGTCGTTGATATTGATGACCGCGTAGTTCGCGAGGAACACGCCGTCGTAGGTGTTGCTCGGCGAATACAGCGCGAACATAATCAACGGCGCAGCTGTAGATTTCTGAACGGTAACACCTTGATTGATGACGGCGCTGGGCAATTGTGAATTCGCCTGGCTCGACCGCATCTGCGCGAGAATCTGGTCGGTGTTCGGATCGGTCTTGATGTTGAAATCCACCGTCAACGTGGACTGACCGTTATTCGCATTGAGCGAATACATGTATTCCATGTTATCCACGCCGGACATCTGCTGTTCGATGGGCGTCGCGACGGATTGATCCACCGTGCGCGCAGCGGCGCCGGGATAAGTCGCTTTCACCTGCACCTGCGGGTCGGCGATATTAGGAAATTGCGCGATGGGCAAACTCGACATCGCGACGAGACCGACAATCACCATCAGGATGGAAATCACCATCGCGACGATTGGCCGGTTGATAAAAAATTTGGACATGTTCAGATGAAGCTAAATTGCGTCAACCATTCATCATTCAGCCGGCGCGCCCGCGTTGTAGGAAACCGGATTAACTTCGATGCCCTCGCGCAATTTCTGAATGCCTTCGACCACCACTTTTTCGCCGGCTTTTACATTGCCTTGCACGATCCAAAATTCGCCCACACGCTCGCCGGTGGTCACGGGGCGGATACTGACTTTGTTATCAGCACCGACAATCGCAATTAGGTAACGACCTTGCAAATCTGCCACCGCCCGTTGCGGCACCAATAGCGCATCTTTGGTCACGCCCACTCGCGCCCGCACGCGCACAAACATTCCGGGAACGAGTAAACGTTCGGGATTATCAAATTCACCCACGATACGGATCGTGCCGGTTTTGACATCCACTTGATTGTCGGAAAATCGCACGCGGCCTTTGAGTGGATAAACTGTGCCGGAGGCGAGCGTCAGCTCCAACGGCGCATCTTTGGGTTCGCCAATTTTTCCGCCGGCCGCCAAGCGTGCTTCCATAAGTTGGCTGAGCAACTGTTGCGACACGGAGAAATAAACGCGAATAGGGTTGATCGTTTGCACCGTCGTCAACGTGCCGGAGCTGGGACCAACCAGATTACCGACTTGCGCCTGCGCGAGACCCGCCATGCCGTCAACTGGCGAAAGAATTTTGCAAAATTCGTAATTTAATCTGGCCGCATCCGCCGCGGCTTCATTGGCAAGATTTTGTTGGATAGCGTCATCCAGTTCTTGTTGGCTGATGGCCTGAATTTTGGCCAGCGGCGTGTAGCGTTTGACGTCCAATTCGGATTTGCCCAACTTGGCCAGCGCTTGATCCAACGCTGCCTTGTAAGTGCGGTCATCGATTTGAAACAGGACCTGACCATTGGTCACGATGCTGCCTTCCACATAGTTGCGGCTGATGAGATAACCGCTGACCTGCGCGGATATTGTCGCATTCACGTCCGCCTGCAAGGTGCCGACCGACTCGCCATAAACCGGCACGTCTTGTTGCGCCACTGTTACGACTTCAACCATCGGTGGCCCAGCCGGAGGCAAAGTCGGCTTTTTACAGCCGGAAAATAGAAACAATGATACCAGCAAAATGGCTGGGCCAGCTTTCGCGTAAACGGCGTTTCTTCTCATGAAATAATTGGGGGGTGAAATTTCCACGTCCGGTGCGATTATTCTACACCCCAAATCTTTTTGCAGTATTTTTTCTATCCCTTTTCGAGTTTGACTTACTTGGGTGGCGCAGCGGTTTCATCCAGCTCCAGGCGCAAGTAATCGTAGATGATGCCGTTCATCAGACCGCCGCTCGGAACGGTAAGTCCCAAAACATTTTCGCCGCGTTTCATGAGCGACGCGTCAAAAACTAAATCGTGTTCCGACCAATAACCGCCGATGCCATCGCGATTGATGGTTCCGTTGTAGGTCAGGTTGGTGACGGTGCCGATGAACTTGTCGTTCATGTCTGCAACTAGACTGCGCGTGCCAACGCCGCAGATAGCCAGACGCAACGTCGCTTTGCCGTGCGGCGCTTCGGCGAGATTAAAAGTAACTGTCCACGTCGTCGCGCTGCCGTTGCCGCGTCCGGTCACATTGTTTGAATTGTCGTTGTAAGGCACTTGCTCAAAGAACCAATCTTTGCGGAAATCACTTTTGCCGATGACATACTTCACGTCATACGGAAACAACTTCGGATATTGCAGATACCAACCCCAGTGAAAATATTGGTCGCCTTTGAAAAATTCCGAGCCATTGCGATTCGGAATGCCGATGTCCCAAAGTTGTTTGCCAAAACGCACCGGCCGCCAGTCAACATTTCCCAGCGACAAATCTTTTCCCGCTGCGACCACAATGTTTGTGACCGTCAAATCGCCCAGCACGCCGTCCGCGATGGCGTGGAGCGAATAATTTCCGGTGCGCACATTGGGAATTTCAAAGCTGCCGTCGGCGTTCGCGTGCACCCAGAATTCGTAATTTTTCGCGTCGTTCTGCCAGTCCACGATGCGCGGCATGCCGCCATTGCCGCCGCCCCCGCGAGCGCGATTCTTGCCGGAACGCCCGGATTCATTGGTTGAACTGCCGCTAACCCGGCGGCTGGAATTGGTCGCGGTCAAAGTTTCATTCGTGCCGCCGCTGACAAAATTATTCTGGTTTGTCATCGCCGCTTCGTCATCGCCGCCACCGGCCAATCCAAATCCGCCACCGCCGCCACCACGTCCGGCGCGCGGTGGACGCGGAACAATCGCCGGCGCATAATCTGGTGCGGTGAGCCCAACGAGCAAATTTTTTAGCGGCAAGTTCTGCGACTGCGGATCGTCCAAAATAATTTTTCCACTGACCGTGGCGCGTTCGTTTTTATGCGGGTAATCCACGCCGTTCACCCAGGTAAATGGCCAGGCGCTGGCTTCCTTGCTTGCTTGTGCGAGCGCGTCGTTCCACATCGCGTCGTGGTCGTTGGCGGAATTGCAGTAGATCAAAAATGGGCCGACCACTTTCGTCCACGCATCCGTCGCAGCAATGTTGCAGATACTCCCGCCGTAATGACTGCCGCGCCAATAATTCAGCAGCGTCGGCGGCGCAGGTGCATTGAGCGCGTTGGTGTTGAACGTCGCGTCGCGGTGCGAGGACAATTCAAACTTCGTTGGCCCGCCGCTTAAATATTCCACGCTCGGATTCACCAGCCAGAGACCAACGTGTTTCAAGCTGCTCGACCAACCCCACGCGCGCACGTCGAATTGATTCGCCGCGTAATCGTATTTGTGTTCGACCACACCTTTGTAAATCCCGGTGTTCATGCGGCGCATTTCCTTGCCGTTCATCTGCGTGCCGTGGTTCCAATCGTAAGTCGTGATCATCTCCATGTTGCGATTCGCATCCACTGTCATCCAATCGAACACACTATCATTCAACTTCAGGCAAAAACGCGCTTCGCCGATGGACGTCGCCGGATAATTCGTCGGATGCGAAAAAATGGAATACGTATAAACACCCGCATCGCCGCGCCCGAGCGCGTAACGGATTTCAATGTCCGCAATCACACTACCGCCCGGCCCGCCTCCCATTTGTTTGCTGTCAGAAAAGCCTTTCACCGAAATTTCGCCGCGCTCGCCGCCGTTGGTTTTAGGATCAATGGTAATCCGGTCAACTTGTTTGCCGCGTGCGGCGTTGTGCGACCAGTAGCCAGGCGACCGCGTTCCGCCATCGAGCATTTCGAAATTTTTATATCTGAGCGAAATCAAATCGCCGGAGCGCTTGCCGATATGCGCCGTAACTAGTCCATTATCCAGAATGAATGAACTATTATCTTCGCGAACGGTGACCGGCGGATTCGTTGCCGCTGGCGCGAACCACGGTAACCCGCCAAGCAACACCGCCACCGCCAGATTTTTGAAATTCATAATTGGATTTAGCCAAGGGGACGCGCAGATAGACGCCTACGGAAACTGCACAGTTACAACGGAAATTTAACGGCGGAATATTTCTTCAATGGCCCAGCGCGCGTGTTCGGCGATCAACGGTTCGTGGTCGTGCGCGGCTTTTTCCAAAGCGGGCAGCGTTGTTTTATCTCCGATATTGCCGAGTGCGACGCAGACGTTGCGAAGCAAGCCACGTCGCTTCGTGCGCAACATCGGCGTGCCGGCAAAACGCGCTTTGAAACCAACATCGTCCAATTGCAGTAGCTCCAGCAAATCCGGTGCGGACAAATCGGCACGCGCATACGGCTTCATCAGATTTCCTTCGCGTGCAAATTTATTCCACGGACACGCGGCCAGACAATCGTCGCAGCCGTAAATGCGATTGCCAATCGCTTTACGGAACTCAACAGGAATCGCGCCTTTCAGTTCAATCGTCAGATACGAAATACATTTGCGCGCATCCAAAGTGAACGGCGCGGTGATGGCCTGCGTCGGACACGCGGTCAGGCAACGCGTGCAATGGCCGCAATGATTTTTCTCTGCCGCGTCCGGTTCGATTTCCAGCGTCGTCAAAATTTGCGCGAGAAAAATCCAGTTGCCGAGTTTGCGGCTGATGAGATTGGTGTGCTTGCCGACGAAACCGATGCCCGCCCGCTGCGCCAAGTCGCGTTCCAGAATCGGGCCGGTGTCCACATACCAGAGCGAGCTTGCGTCTGCGCCGCCGAGTTCATTTACGAATTTCGTGAGCAATTTTAACTTTTCGCCAATCACATCGTGGTAATCTTTGAACTGTGCGTAGCGCGCGACCACTCCTGATTTCCAATTTCCAATTTGTGATTGCCGATTTTCAGTTTGATAACTGACGGCGAGACAGATGACGGTTTTGGCCTCGGTCAAAACTTTTTGCGGATCGATGCGCTTTTCTGCGTTGCGTTCGAGCCAAGCCATTTCGCCGTTTTGTTTATCGGCAAGCCAACGCTGAAATTGTTCCGCGCTGGCGGGCGGCGTGGCGGTCGTAAAGCGGCAATCGTTAAAGCCGAGTTCCGCCGCGCGTTGACGGATGGCGTCCTTCATCGTCTGGGACGCGTGGCGAGTTTGTATTGCAGCGCGACCTGCTGTGCGGCTTCGCGGACGGAGCGCAGGTCGGTATTGATCAAAACGTCCGCCTGCCGGTAAAACGGTTCGCGCACGGCTAGCAGTTCACGGATTTTTTTCTGCGGGTCAGCATCGTGGAGCAGGGGACGATGCGATTGATTTTTGACGCGTTCCCAAATTTTTTCCGGCGAGGCCCACAGGCAGATGACGAGCGCAAAGGATTTTAACGCTTCGAGATTTTCCGCATTCGTCGGCAAACCGCCGCCGGTGGAGATCAAAGTTTTTTCGCGTGTGGAAAGTTCTTGCACCACTTTACGTTCGAGTTCGCGAAAGGCCGGTTCGCCGTCCTTGGCAAAAATATCCGCGATGGTGCGGCCGGTATGCGTCTGGATGAGTTCGTCGGTGTCGAGAAACTCAAAGCCGAGATGTTCCGCGACGTGCCGACCCACGGACGTTTTGCCCGTGCCCATGAAGCCAATGAGCGCGAGATTGACGAGGCGGCGGTCGCTTTGCATGGCGATGGATTAGCGGAAAACGGCGCGTGACGCACGCCTGATTTTTCCGGCGCTCGACAGAATCGTGAATTCGGGTAAACTGAAATTGTGAAATTGCCGCCGCTCATTCTGGCCTCGGCCTCGCCGCGCCGCGCGGAACTCCTCAAACTGTTGCCGGTGAAATTTCAGGTGCTGCCTGGTCACGCGGATGAAGTCGCCCACGAACATCTCTCGCCGCTGGAAGTTTGCCAGCTCAACGCGCATCGTAAGGCGCGTGCCGTCGCCAAAAAAATTCCTGATGCGCTCGTGCTCGCCGCGGACACGTTGGTATTTTTGGATAATGATATTCTCGGCAAGCCGCGCAATCTCGCCGAGGCGCGGCGGATGATTTCCCGACTGCAAGGTCGGCATCATCAGGTCGTCACGGGCGTTTGCTTGATGAATCTGCGTCATCATCGTGAACGGATTTTTGCCGTCAGCACGGATGTGTTATTTCATCCGCTGAACGAACGGCAGATACGTGATTATCTGGCGAGCATCCAGCCGCTCGACAAAGCGGGCGCTTATGCGATTCAAGATTCCGGCGAGAAAATTATATCCGAAATCTCTGGTTCCTACAGCAATGTCGTCGGTTTGCCGGTGGAAAAGCTGCGCGAAGAATTGGCAACGTGGTGTGAAAGCTGATTCACCTCTGGTAATTTTGACGGAAATAATTAAACTGCTCGACTAATGCTCGAACCACTTACCAATTCTCAGATCCGCAAATTCAAAGCGGCGGCGCAACTCATGGACGCCTCGCTCAAAGTCGGCAAGGCGGGCTTGAGCGAAGGTTTTATCCGCACCGTTTCTCAGGAATTGAGCCGTCACGAACTGGTCAAAATAAAATTTACCGAGTTCAAAGAAGAAAAGAAAACGCTCGCGCCGTTGCTGGCGGAAAAAACTGGCAGCCATCTGGTCATGCGCGTCGGCAATGTAATGGTATTACATCGGCCGAAGTTGGTTGAAGCCGCTGAACCGGTTTCTGAATAATTTCTGAGCACACGACCGAAGGCATGAAATCTTCCTACGAAATCGCGATGGAGCGTTTGAATAAAACGGCTCCAGTCATCAAGCTCACTGCGAAACAAAAAGCTGCGCTGGCGGAACTCGATTCCCGCTACGCCGCCAAGATCGCGGAGCGCGAAATTGCTTTGAACGGACAGATTGCGAGTGCCGCCGATGATGTTGCGAAGGAAGAATCATTGCGGGAACAACTCGTGTTTGATCGCAAAAAACTTCAGGCGGAACTCGAAGATAAAAAACAGCGCGTTCGTGACGGCAAGGACGCCTGAAGTTTCTCACGTCAATTCCTGCCAAAGGAATGTGCTCATGCGCTGACCATTCGCAAAGCAATCCAGATTAAATTTCTCGTTGGGCGACTGTGCGTTGTCATCCGGCAAACCGAGGCCGAGCAATAACGTATCTGCGCCCAAAACTTTCTTGAATTCATTCACGATGGGAATTGAGCCGCCCTCGCGCATAAGAATCGGCTTTGTGCCGAACGCTTTTTCCAACGCGCGTAACGCCGCTTGCGCCGGTTTGCTGGTGGGCGAAACCAGATACGCTTCCGCGCCGTGGCCGGCGGAAATTTCCATCTTCACAGTCGGCGGACAATTTTTCTTCAGCCACGCGCAGACAATCTTGCGGACATGCGCCGGCTTTTGATTCGGCACGAGTCGGCAGGTGATTTTTGCGCGCGCCCATGATGGCACAATAGTTTTACTGCCTTCGCCTTGATAACCGCTCGTGAGGCCGTTGATTTCAAACGTCGGTCGCGAGCTGCGATGTTCGAGCGGTGAGTAACCGCGTTCGCCGAACAACTGCGGCGAGCCGACGAGTTTCTTCAATCCCGCATCCGACAGCGGATAACGTTTGATCTGCGCCTGTTCGTATTTGGAAAGTTCGGCCACACCTTGATAAAATCCGGGAATTTTAACGACGCCTTTTTCATCGCGCACTTTCGCGAGCAGTTGCGATAAGGCCATCGCCGGATTTTCCACGGCGCCGCCGAAGATGCCGGAATGCAAATCGCGCGCCGGGCCGGTCAGTGTAATTTCAAACGCGATGATGCCGCGCAAGGCATAAGTGAGTGCCGGATGTTTCGGTGCGGGCATACCGGTGTCGGAAACGACGATGGTATCGCACGCGAGTTCCTGGCGATGGGTTTTGAGAAAGGTCGAAAGATTTTTGCTACCGACTTCTTCTTCACCTTCGATTACAAACGTTAAATCGCAGGGCAGGGGCGTGCCGGTTTTCAAATATGCTTCAACGGCTTTGAGGTGGGCAAAGTTCTGACCTTTGTTGTCCGTGCTGCCGCGCGCGAAAAGATTTTTCCCGACGAGGTGCGGCGCAAACGGCGGCGACGTCCACAAATCCAAAGGCTCCGGCGGTTGCACGTCGTAATGGCCGTAAACCATGAAGTGTGGTTTGGTGGAATTTTTTTCGCGTTTGGTTTTGGCGACGACGATGGGATGTCCGTCCGTTTCGCACACACGCGCGTCGAGGCCGATTTGTTGACAATGCGCGACAAGCCAGCGCGCGCACGCCAGGAGATCTTTTTTATGTTGCGGTTGCGCCGAGACACTCGCAAAGCGTAGATATTCACACAGCTCCGTGACGAAGCGGGTTTGGTTTTGTTTCAGGTAATCGAGAACCAATTTCATTCCATTAGCTAACCGTCTCGCGCTGTGTTCGCCAAGCAGAATGATGAATAAATTTATTTGCACGTTTCGCCACGACAATTAATTATATGCCCGCTCGTTGAAACTGTCCGGTTGCTGCACGAGCCAGCTATATCAGACAGGAATTTTTTATGAAAACCATCGCGCTGTTTGCCCTCATGCTGATTGGCACCGGTCTTAATGCCTTCGCGCAAGATGCCGCTGGCCAATCCGTCACCGGTGTGTCCGTTGGACCGCAACCACTGTTCATGCTGGTTCCGGGGGCCTGGGGCGGCGGCTGGGATTGGAAAGATGTGGACAAGATTCTGACCACCGACGGTTACAAAGTTAGCCGCGCGACCCTGACCGGACTTGGCGAACGTTACCATCTGGCCAGCACCAACATTGACCTCGACACCCATATCAACGACCTCGTCAATCACATCATCTGGGAAGATCTGCACAACGTCATTCTCGTCGGACACAGTTACGGCGGCATGGTCATCACCGGCGTCGCTGACCGCGTGCCCGACCGCATCAAGCAACTCATCTACATTGACGCGCTCGTGCCCAAGGACGGCGACTCCGTCAACGCCATTCGGCCCAAAGCCATTCCCTTCGTCGTCACCAACGGCTGGGCCATCGGCAAATGGATGACCGGCAATCCAGCTGTGCCTCGCGATGTGCCTATGTCCGAAAAATGTTTTAGCCAGCCCATCCACCTGACTCATTCAGCCGCCCTCACCAATATTCCCACCACCTATATTTTGACGGTGGACAAAGGTGCGGACGCCGCCACTGACGACTTTTATCCCTTCTACCACGCGGCGCTCCTACGCGGCCAACATGTCATTATCATGGAAGGCGACCACAACGTCCAACGCAGCACCCCCCGCGAACTCTGCCAACTCATCGAATCCACCCAATAGCTGAAGTGGTTTAATTTTTTTTGGACCGGAAAATAAAAAGGCGGCGGTGACTTCACCGCCGCCTCCACTGATTCAGTTCACCAACGCGTCGCGCGGAGATACTGAACCCGTTCCCGGTGCTCCTGTTGATGTTCGTATTGAATCGGATGGTGAAGGTAATGACCATCCGCTGCGATGTAACCGAACGCTTGAGGCGATCCGCCAAAGTTCACGGTCGTATAACCCGCATCCGCACAGAACGGCGGGCGCGGCACACACACCGGCGGAGCGCACACCACCGGTGGCGGCGAATACACTACGGGCGGCGGACAATAAACGACCGGTGGCGGCGCACAAACTACCGGCGGTGGCGAACACACCACCGGTCCGGAGACGAACACGGGCAACGGCAGACCGATCGAGATGTTCCAACTAACGCCCGCTTGCGCCGAGGCTGCGCCCACCCCAACAAGTGCGACCATGAGCAGTGTTTTAGTTTTCATAATTTTATTTGTTTGGTTGTGCCCGGTGAAGGGCGGTTTCAGTTACACCAGCACTAGACCACAACGGCAGGAATCCGGTTAATTGATAAAAAAGTGGCGACATTGATTGGCTCAATGTCGGAAAATCGGGGGAATCGTTGCGCCCGCACGATGAATGGTTGGGCAAGGAGAGCGCTTATCGAATTCATCAATGGTCTGAACAGATTTATCAATTAACCCACTTGCTTCAAGCTGGCTAAAGTGGCTGGATGAATGAAAAATTATCGGAAACAAAATGGCGTTGGTGTCCGCTCTGGCTGGGGCTGGCGGCACTGACGATAATTTGCACGGGTTGTGAAACTTTTATTGATGGGATGTTGGATAGTCCGTGGGGTGATGACGGACGCAAGTCCTACGAACATTATTACGAGCACGGCGGGTGTGATCGTCAGACGGCGGCGAAGAAAGCAAATTTTGATGTGCTATGGGATCGGGAGAGCGCCCAGCATTGAGCCAATGCGGAATGCGGTTGCGGTAACGGGATTCCGAAAAATTTCAGGCGCGAAATTGTTGATTGGCCGAGCGCGTTGGAAAACGGACGGCGGCTTAAACTTTGATGAAGGCTTTCAACTGCGTATCCGTCCGCAGGATATGGCTGGTAATCCAGGCGCTCGTCATGCGGTGCAAGTTTTTGAAGGCTTCCAGACTGTAACCGTGCTGTTTGAATTCGGCGTGAAAGCCGTTGAAGAATTCAATGAACGTGGCGTGTTGCCGTTGGTTCTCCACGTGCGCCGAACAACGATGGCATTCCATACATTGTTCTTCGAATCCGAAATGGGTTTTGGCGTATTGCTCCAGAAAGTCCACGAGGCTGATGGCAAAACGGATTTGTTGCGGCGTCGGGGCGGTGTGCCCGAGCATATCTTCCAGCTTGTTGATGTGGAAAATCAGCATCTTGTGCTGGTCATCAATCGTTTTGCTGCCCGTCTCGAAATTCTCGTCCCAGTTAATCATAACGAAACTTCATACAGCCGTGTGGCTAACCGCGTTTGCCTGAAGACACTTCTAGTTCTTTTATTTTAACTGTCAAGAAAGCTAATAATAAATTTAAGTAACCGGATGGAGAATAGTGCTGTTTGAGAGTTTTTATCTCCCTGAGAATTACACATAAGTCACGATTGCGCGGGTTGACTTGAATTATGGTTCCGATGCCATGCCGAAATGGGTATCTGCGACACTTTATTAGCATCAGCGGACGCTGGGCGCAGCCAATACCTTCAGCCGCGCGCGAAACGCCTCCACGATGTCGCCGAGCCAATCGTTTTGGAAGCGCTTGCGGACGGTCAGTGCAAAATATTTTTCCACTAATCCCGGCACGCGCTGCATGAATTTGATTTCGCGCGATTTCAATTCTCGCTCGACGACAATCTTCGAGACGAGTGCCAAGCCCTCGCCTGACAACGCCAGCAGACGGAGCAGCGCCATGTCATCCACTTCGGCGTGCACGAACGGTTCGATGCCGGCATTGGCCAGAATCAAGTCAAAGTCGGCGCGGACATCGCTTTGCCGGCTGGGCAGAAACAGCGGAACCGCTTTCAAAAATTTTGGAAATTTACCCGGCGACAACTTCATTTTCTTTCCGCCCACCAGATAAACCGGCACTTCGCCCAGACGGTGATTAAAGATGGTTTGTTCCTGATCGGCGCGCACCGGAATATTGGAAAGCACCAAATCCACCTTATGTTCATGCAACTGCCGGGTGAGTTCATCCAGCGCGCCCGCCACGACGATAACTTTCGTCCGCGTGTCGGCAAGAATCGGCTGGATGAAATCGAACTGCAAATTTTTCGAGAGCGGGCCGACCGCGCCAAGACGCAACACGCGCTGCTGGGTTTCGCCCGACTGACGGAAGCGGGTGATCAATTCATGGCCGGTGGTGTAAATGGTTTCAGCGTGTTCCAGGGCCACGCGCCCGGCATCCGTCAGGTGGAGTTCGCGCCCGCGCCGGTCAAACAGCGGCTGGCCCAGCCAGTCTTCCAGTTCGGCGAGTTGTTCGCTCAAGGTTGATTGCGAAATCTTCAGCTTCTCCGCCGCGCGCGTGACGCTGCGATGCCGTGCAATCATCCAGAAATGCCGGAGATGGTGGTAGTTCAGCCATTGCGGATTTTCAAACGCCGAATTCATACTATCGGAATAACCGAAGAATAAAATAGAAACAACCTATTTTTACGAATTGTAATTACCCGTTAAGGTGGGCGCACATGAAAATTAAATTCATCAACATGGAAAAGCTGCAAGGCTTCGTAATTGTGCCACTGCTCGGCGTCGCCCTGCTGGCGACTAGTTGCGCCACCGCAACAAAAATGCCGCCGACAACCAAGGCGCAGCAGTCGGCCATCACGCCCGCGCTGGCGCTGGAAAAACTGGAAGTTGGAAACACGCGCTTCGTCGCCGGAAAACTGGAACACCGTGATTGGCCGCAGCAACGGGCGGAGACGGCTGCCGGGCAGTATCCGTTTGCCGTCGTTTTGAGCTGCATTGATTCGCGCGTTTCGAGCGAAATCATTTTCGACCAAGGCTTCGGCGATATTTTTAACGCGCGGGTTGCGGGTAATGTGCTGGATGATGAAATTCTCGGCAGCTTGGAATTCGCCACGAAAATTGCGGGCGCGAAACTCATCGCCGTCATCGGCCACACGCATTGCGGCGCGGTGAAGGGCGCGTGCAGCGGCGCGCAACTCGGTCATCTCACCGGCTTGCTCGACAAAATCGCGCCGAGCGTGGCCGAGGCAAAAGCGAAATTGCCGGGCGTCGTGCCGACGGACAGCAAATTCATCGAGGAAGTGGCGGAGCTGAATGTTTACCGCGTCCGCCAACAAATCCGCGAGCAAAGTCCAGTGCTGCGCGAACTGATTAATTCCGGGAAAGTCGGACTCGTCGGCGGTATTTACGATCTTGATTCCGGCAAAGTTCAATTCTTCAACCACTAAAATTTATGCAAATTGATTTTCTTCACGCCCTCTCGGCGAATCTGTTGTCGCCCGCCGTTTTATTTTTCGCGCTCGGCATCGTCGCGGCACTGATCAAAAGCGACTTGAAATTTCCTGAGGCGCTTTACGTCACGCTCACCATTTATCTGCTCACCGCGCTCGGCTTCAAAGACGGTGTGGCTATCAGCGAGGCGGGCATCGCCAAAGTGATTGTGCCTGCGCTCACGGCGATGTTGCTTGGCGCGCTGATTCCGCTGTGGACTTATCCGTTGCTGCGGTTTGGCGGAAAAATTAAACCCGTGGACGCGGCGGCGATTGCGGCGCACTACGGTTCGGTGAGCGCGGTAACGTTCATCACGGCGACAAATTATTTAAAAGGCATCAACGAGCCTTACGAAAATTACGCCACGGCTTTTCTTGCCGTCATGGAATCGCCCGCCATCATCGTCGGCGTTTTGCTCGGCAAAATGACTTTGGAAAAACAAAGTTCCATTTTCAACGGATCGCTGAAAAGTCTTCTGCGCGAGGCGGTGTTCGGGCGCAGCGTATTTTTGCTCATTGGCGCGCTCGTCGTCGGCGCGCTGTGCGGCAAGGCAGGGATGGAAAAAGTTGAACCATTCTTTGTGACGCCGTTTCAAGGTGTGCTGGCGCTGTTCCTCATGGAAATGGGCATGGTCGCCGGTCAACGGCTGGGCGACTTGAAAAAAGTTGGGCCGTTTCTCGTCGTCTTTGGCATCGTGCTGCCGTTGCTGCACGGTTGCCTCGGTGTTTTGCTCGGAAAATATGTTGGCTTGAGTCTCGGCGGCACGACGCTGCTCGGCGTGCTCTCAGCCAGCGCCAGTTACATCGCCGCGCCCGCCGCGATGCGGCTTTCGTTGCCGGAAGCGAACCCGGCGCTTTACCTCACGCCGTCGCTGGCCATCACGTTTCCGTTCAACATCACCATCGGCATTCCGGTGTATTTCGCGCTGGCAAAATATTTTCTGAACTGAAACAAATATTGTTTTCGCATGAACACACATTCCATGAAACTCGTTACAATTATCTGCGAAGCGCTCGCGCGCGAACCGCTGAAAAAACTTCTCGCCGAAGTCGGCGCGCACGGCTACACGCTGTTCGCCGTCGAAGGCGACGGCAGCCAGGGCCGGCGCACGGCGGACATCCAGGAATTCGCCAACATCCAGGTCGAGGTTATCGTGCCGCCGACAGTCGCGGAAAACTTGCTGGCGCGTTTGGAAAAAGAATTCTTCGCCAAGTTTGCAATGGTCGCCTATGAAACGGATGTCCGCGTATTGCGCCGCGAAAAATTTTGAATCATGCACGAGACCTTTGATTCAGAAAGCCAACGCGCGCCGGCGAAGAAAAATTTTCCGATGCGACTCGGCATCATCGGCGGCGGACAGCTCGCGCGCATGACGGCCATCGCCGCGCTCCCGCTCGGCGTGGAAGTCGTGGTGCTGGAAAAAAATCCGAACAGTCCCGCCGCGCGCCTCTCGCCGGACTGCGTCGTTGGCGATTGGGCAGATCGCGACACGCTGATAAAGTTTGCGGAGCGCTGCGAGGTCATCACGCTGGAAAATGAATTTGTGGATTACGCCGCGCTGGAAGTTTTGGAGCAAGCGGGACACAAGGTTTTTCCGAGCTCCAAGTGTATCGCCGTCACGCAGGATAAATTCGCGCAAAAAACCGCGCTGCAAAATTTTGGGATTGCCGTGCCGAAATTTTGTGTGGTCAGCTCGCCGGAGGAAATTGTCGCTGCCGGAAAAAACTTCGGCTGGCCGGTGGTTTTGAAAACACGACGCAACGGCTACGATGGCAAAGGGAATTTCACTTTGAAATCCGAAGCCGATGTCGCCGCTGGCTGGTTGGCGTTGGGCGGCGGCAAAAATGAATTGATGGTCGAAGCGTGGTTTCCGTTTGTGAAGGAACTCGCGGTGATTGTTACACGCGGACAGGACGGCGCGACCGCAGTTTATCCCGTCGTTGAAACCATCCAGCGCCATCATGTTTGCCACGTCGTCAAAGCGCCCGCGCAAATTGCCGATGAACTCGCGAAACGCGCGGCGGTGTTAGCGAAACGCGCGGTGGAGGCCGTTGACGGCATTGGTAGTTTTGGCGTGGAAATGTTTTTGTCCGCGACGGGTGAACTCGCCATCAACGAGCTTGCGCCACGCGTCCATAATTCCGGCCATTATACGATTGAGGCGTGCGATTGTTCGCAGTTCGAGAATCACGTTCGCGCCGTGCTCGGCTGGCCGCTGGGCAATCCGCAGATGGTCACACCGGCGGCGGTGATGGTGAACCTGCTCGGCACGGAAAAAACTTCCGGCCAGCCGCGCGGGTTGGATGCCGCGTTGCAAATGAGCGGCGCGCGGGTGCATCTTTACGGAAAATTGATGAGCGGGCTGGGACGAAAAATGGGGCACATTACTGTTTTAGAAAATTCTGTGGAAGCAGCGCAAACCATCGCCGAGAGCGCGGCGCAACAAATTTATTTTGGAGAAAAAATATGAAAGGTAAAAATCTGCCGCTCGTCGGCATTATCATGGGCAGCGATTCGGATTGGCCGACGATGGAAGCCGCTTACCAAGTTTGTCAGGAATTCAAAATTTCCTGCGAGGTGCGGGTGGTTTCCGCGCATCGCACGCCGGACGACATGGTGCGCTACGCAAAATCGGCGCACAAACGCGGCTTGCGCGTCATCATCGCCGGGGCGGGTGGCGCGGCACATTTGCCGGGCATGGTCGCGAGCCACACGCCGCTGCCGGTCATCGGCGTGCCGGTGGAAAGCAAAAGTTTGAAGGGACTCGACTCGCTGCTTTCTATCGTGCAGATGCCGGGCGGAATTCCCGTGGCCACGGTTGCCATTGGCGGCGCGAAGAACGCGGGTTTGCTGGCGATTTCGATTTTGGCGGCAAACGATTCAATATTGCTGGCGAAGGTGATCGCATTCAAAAGCAAGCTGGCGAATGAATCGCGCCAACGCGGGCGCAAGTTGCAAGCGAACCTTTTGAAGAAAAATAACAATTAGCTGATTCTCGAATTGATTGCCGCTGGAATTTTCGTTTTCATCTGCCACTAACTTTATGAGTTTCAACGCCACACCTTCACGTCAGAGAAAGTTACTCGTCGCCAACCGCAGCGAAATCGCCATCCGCATCTTTCGCGCGGCCACCGAACTCGGCTTCCGCACCGTCGCCATCTACGCGCAGGAAGACCGCCTAGCGATTCATCGTTTCAAAGCGGATGAAGCGTATGTCGTCGGCGAAGGCAAAGGCCCGGTCGGCGCGTATCTCGACATTCCCAGCATCATCGCGCTGGCGAAAGAGAAGGGCGTGGATTTCATCCATCCCGGCTACGGATTTTTGTCGGAGAACGCGGAGTTCGCCAAGGCCTGCGCCGAAGCGGGCATCACATTCATCGGTCCAGATGAAGAACTATTGCGCATGATGGGTGATAAAACCGCCGCCCGCGCGCTCGCGCAAAAAGTCGGCGTGCCCGTTTTGCCTGGAACGGAAGACGCTATCACGGATCGAACCGAGGCGTTGAAGACGGCAAAAGAAATTGGCTTTCCGCTCATTATCAAAGCCGCGTTTGGCGGCGGCGGGCGCGGGATGCGTGTCGTTCATAAACCGAGTGACTTGGCGGATTTGCTCGACGAGGCGCAAGGCGAGGCGGGCCGGGCGTTCGGCAATCCGGCGGTGTTTCTCGAACGCTACATTCCGCGCGCGAAGCACATCGAGGTTCAAATTCTCGGCGACAAGCACGGCAAGGTGGTTCACCTGCACGAACGCGATTGCTCGGTGCAGCGGCGGCATCAGAAGGTCATCGAAATTGCGCCGAGCGTGGACTTGGATAAAAACGTCCGCGCGGAACTTTGTTACGCGGCGGTGAAGCTGTGCAAGGAAATCAAATACAACAACGCCGGCACGGTGGAATTTCTCTACGATCAAGACTCGAAGGAATGGTTCTTCATCGAGATGAATCCGCGCATCCAAGTCGAGCACACGGTCACGGAAGTCATCACGGGCATTGATATCGTGCGCTCGCAAATCCTCATTGCCGAAGGCAAGGCGATGCACGGCGCGGAAGTCGGCATCCCCGCGCAGGAAGACATTCCGCGCAACGGTTATGCCGTGCAGGCCCGCATCACGACGGAAGACCCGGAGAATAAATTTCAACCCGACTATGGTCGCATTCTTACCTACCGCAGCGCGGGCGGGTTTGGAATTCGATTGGACGGCGGCATGGGCTACGGCGGTTCGGTGGTAACGCCGTTTTACGATTCGCTGCTTGTGAAACTTACCGCGTCCGCGCCGACGTTTGATGCCGCACTGCAACGCATGGATCGCGCGTTGCGCGAGTTCCGTATTCGCGGCGTGAAGACGAACATTCCATTTTTAGAAAACGTCATTCACAACGAAACGTTCCGCAGCGGTCAGGCCTCCACGACTTTGATTGATACAACGCCAGAGCTGTTCCAGTTCAAAGCCAAGCGCGACCGCGCCACAAAGCTGCTGACTTTTATTGGCGATGTGACGGTCAATGGCAATCCGCAGGCGAAAGGCTTTGTTCCCAAAGAAAGTTTTGTTCCTGCGCGCCTTCCCGCGCACGATCGCAAACAGATCGCGCCCAACGGCACGCGACAATTATTGCTGGAACTTGGCGCGAAGAAATTTGCCGCGTGGACGCTCAAGCAAAAGCCGTTGCTCATCACGGACACGACCTTTCGCGACGCACATCAATCGCTCTTCGCCACGCGGTTGCGCGGCTACGACATGATGGCTGTGGCGGAAGCGGTCGCGCAACGCACCCCAAATTTGTTCAGCATGGAAATGTGGGGCGGCGCGACGTTCGACACCTCGATGCGGTTCCTGCACGAAGACCCGTGGCAACGTCTGCGCGATTTGCGGCAACGCATCCCGAACATTTGTTTCCAGATGTTGTTCCGTGGCTCGAACGCGGTGGGCTATTCCAACTATCCCGACAACGCCGTGGCCGGTTTTGTTAAACACGCGGCGGCGAGCGGCATGGATATTTTCCGTATCTTTGATTCGCTGAATTATTTGCCGAATCTGACGGTGGCGATGGATGCCGTTCAGGAAACGCACGCGGTTTGTGAGGCGGCCATTTGCTACACCGGCAACATTCTCGACCCCAAGCGCGACAAATACTCGTTGAAGTATTACGTCAAACTGGCGAAGGAATTGGAAAAGATGGGCGCGCACATTCTCGCCATCAAAGACATGGCGGGACTTTGCAAGCCTGCCGCCGCGAGCGCGCTGGTCAAAGCGTTGAAGAACGAGGTTGGAATTCCAATTCACTTCCACACGCACGACACGAGCGGCATTGCTGCCGCGAGCGTGTTAAGCGCGGCGGAAGCAGGCGTGGACATCGCCGATTTGGCAATTGCTTCGATGAGCGGTTCGACCAGTCAGCCAAATCTCAATTCGATTGTGGCGGCGTTGCAACTCACCAAGCGCGACACCGGTCTGGATTTGGATGCACTCAATGAATTTGCCGATTATTGGGAGCATGTGCGCGCCTACTACACGCCGTTTGACACCTCACCCAAGTCGGGCAGCGCGGAAGTCTATCTGCATGAAATGCCCGGCGGACAATTTACGAACTTGAAAGAACAGGCGTCGTCGATGGGCTTGGCGCATCGCTGGCCGGAGATTGCTAGAACTTACGCGGAAGTAAATGAATTGTTTGGCGACATTGTGAAAGTGACGCCTAGCAGCAAAGTTGTCGGTGATATGACGATGTTTCTCGTCACACGCGGCATCAAACCGGCAGATGTCTTGAATCTCGCACCGGGCGAAACGCCGTTTCCGGAATCGGTCATTGACATGATCGGCGGCGGCTTGGGACAACCGCTGGGCGGCTGGCCGAAGAAATTGCAGCACATCATCCTCGGCGAACGCAAACCGTTGAAAGGTCGTCCGGGCGAATCGTTGAAGCCGTTGAACTTCAAAAAAATCGCCGAGGAGCTTTCCGGGAAGCTCAAGCGTGAGGTGACGGACGACGATGTCTTCAGTCACATCATGTATCCCGAAGTTTTCGCGGCTTACACAAAGAACGAAAATAATTTTGGCAATCTTTCGGCATTGCCGACGCCGGCTTTCTTTTACGGCATGAAACCGGGACAGGAAATTTCCGTGGAGATTGAACCGGGCAAAACATTGTTTATCCGGCTCGTTAACATTGGAGCGGTGGATGCCGAGGGCAAACGTGCGCTGAACTTTGAATTGAACGGCATGGCGCGGCAGATGGCCATCGTGGACCGCTCGGCGAAGCCGACCATCAAGGCTCGCGTCAAAGCTGACGCCGCTAAACCGAATGAAATCGGCGCGCCCATCCCGGGACTTGTTACCGCGCTCGCCGTGAGCGTGGGCGCAAAAGTGGCGAAGGGCGACAAGTTACTCACTCTCGAAGCGATGAAAATGCAAACCACGATTTACGCCCCCGCCGATGGCGTGGTTGACGAAATTTTCGTGCAAAACGGCGACGCACTTGAGAGCAAGGATATGATTTTGAAATTACGGGTCTCATAACCAAATGGTTACTTGATTTGCGGACGGCGCTGGTTCAGAATTTTCCCAACCAACGGGGGGCGGGAACAATTCAAATAGAAATGAACCGGGAACAGGAAATCAAACGCAAAGCCGCATTGTTTTGTGCTGCGGGTATTTGTTTGTTGGGGTTTGCCTTGTTTGCGCCAGATGCCGGCAAACATCCGGGTTTGAGCTTTATTCAAGTTGCGCGCCACACTTCATGGCATCATCCGCTGGATTGGGAAGCAGCGTGGTGCAGTTTGAAAATCATTCTTCTTTCTCTCGGCGTGAGTTTGGTCATCGAATCACTGGGGACTTGGCTGATGAAAATCGGTCATGTGTTGATGGGTGTCTGCACTTATCTGCTGCACATTGTGCCGGTGATAGGTTTGTTGGCTGGTAGCTATTATCTCATCAAATAGCTGCTTTAACTGAGTCGGACGCATGGCGCTTCACCGATTTAACTGGATAAGTTCCAGTTAAACTTGCAAATTGTATCGTGATTAAGACGAAATCCGCACCGCGCGCAGCCATGCAACCGTTGGCTGACGGCCAGATTTGGCGCATGGCGGAAACGAATCTTCAGGTGGACATGGTTGGCAAGCTCCTCGTTCACTACAAACTCGGCAAGCACAACGCCGTGCGCGTTTCCAACTCCATCGGCAGCAAGACGAACATCGAAAAGTTTCTCAAAAAAAACAAAGCAGTGCTTCAGCCGGCGGCCAAAGCGATTGTCAAACCCATCGTCGCAAAAAAGAACGGCGCGGCGAAAAAGCCGGTCGCTGCCAAGAAAAAGTAAATTTACAATAAATTCATCCAGTTGTTTGGCCGAGACATTTAATTGTTCCGGCTTTTTTATTGGGCGAAATTTCTCATTATGCAGTATGGTTGCCAGTCGATGAATGCATGGCGTTTCAAATTATTATACGATGGCGAGTGTCCGCTGTGCCAGCGCGAGGCGCGCTTTCTGCAAAAGCGCAACCGCCACGGCTGGCTGGCGTTTGAAGACATTGCCGCGCCGGGTTTTGATCCGGCAGTTTATCGCACGACACAGGCCGAATTGATGGGCGTGATTCACGGCGTGTTTCCTGACGGACGCATGGTGAAAAAGGTGAAAGTTTTTCGCGAAGCGTATCGCGCTATCGGCCTCGGCTGGTTGCTCGCGCCGACGGGTTGGCCGGGTTTGCGCTGGCTCGCTGACATCGGTTACGAATGGTTTGCGCGTAATCGCATGCGCATCGGAAAATTTTTCGGGCGCAAGTGCGAATCCGGCAGTTGCGCCGCGCCGTTGGGGAAAAATTAAACGGCGCGCGTTTCAGTGATCTTCGCTGATGGAATTGACGCGCGCGGAAACCGCTTTGGCGCCTAGCACCAACGCCTTGAAATGCCATTCGGCATTCGGTTCCATCAACGGTTGATAATCCTGCGATTGGCCGACCGGTTGATTTTCCGCATCAATAAGTTGCACACTAATTTTTACGCCAAAACGTCTCTGGCCGCCGAGATTGCGAACCGTTCCGCTGGCGTAAACGAGCGAACTGCCGGAGGTTTTCTCCAGTTTGATGGTGGAGATGGCAAAATCATTGGTGCGTTCCCAGCTGGCCGGAAGATTTCCCGCGTTGGCTAAATTAGTTTGCGCGGCCAGCGCGGTTTGATTTGCAGAAACTGCGGACGCTGGTTTTTTCTTGATTAAAATTACGGCGGCAAGCGCAATCACAACCAGTAAAATTAAAACGGTTATTCCTATCGCAACGCGCCTGATACCGTTGTTTTTATTGGTGTAAACTGACGTGATAAGTTCGGTGGGCTGGCCGCAATGCGGGCAGGGGATGGTGTCGCCGTCGGCGTCAGCTGGAAATTCCAGGTGACCAGCGCAGCGCTGGCATTGACCTTTGACAAAATTACGGTTGGACATGGTTGACAACTGGTGCGACACAATATGCGAAACCAATTGCCGTCCGCGAGCGTCGTATCATTTAAGCAAACCTATGAATCAACCAGATGACAAATACAAGTCGGAACACTCCGCGCATCTCGAAGATCATTTTTTGACCCGACGACAATTTCTCCAACGCGCGGGCATGGGCTTTGGCGCGTTGAGTCTCGCGGCGATGTTTGGGAGCGAACTTCTTGTTCCCGCCGCAAACGCGATGGAAGCCGAGGCGACATTGTTGCCAAAAACTCCGCCGTTGCCTGCCAAAGCCAAACACGTCGTCCATATTTTTGCGCAGGGCGCGCCGTCGCATGTGGACACTTGGGATCCGAAACCGGCGTTGACGAAAATGGATGGTCAGGAAATTCCCGGACAGAATGGCGTGGCCATGGGTTCACCGTTTAAGTTTGAAAAGAAAGGTAAGTCCGGCATTGAAGTTAGTGAAGTTTTTCCGCAGATGGGCGAATTAGTGGATGATCTTTGCGTCGTGCGTTCAATGTATACCGACATTCCCGCGCACGAAGTCGCGACCATCATGATGAATACGGGGTCGCGCCTCGTGCGGCCGAGTGTTGGTTCGTGGGTGCTTTACGGTCTCGGCACGGAAAATCAAAATATGCCGGGCTTCATTTCGTTGCGCCCCGGCGGTGCGCCGCCCGGCGGCACAGCGAATTGGCAATCGGCTTTTCTTCCGGGAATTTATCAAGGCGTCAGCATCAACACCAAAGTTCCCACGCTGAATCAGTTGATTGAAAACATTCACAACCCCGTTACGCCGTTGCCGGAACAGCGTCGGCAATTGGATTTGGTGCACAAGTTGAATGAGATTCACAGTCAGAATTTGCAGAAGGACGCGCAGCTTGAATCACGTTTAGAAGCTTATGAAATGGCGTTCCGGATGCAGACGGAAGCGACGGATGCGTTTGATTTGAACAAGGAGCCGCAAGCCATGCGCGATATGTATGGCCGCACGGCGCAAGGGAATCAAATGCTCATCGCGCGACGACTCATCGAACGCGGCGTGCGCTTCGTGCAAGTGTGGGCGGGCGGTTGGGATCACCATCAGGATTTGGAGGAGAAATTACCAGACCGTGCGAAAGACATTGACCAGCCGCTCGCGGCGTTCATCAAGGATTTGAAACAGCGCGGGCTGTTCGACGAAACGCTCATTGTTTGGGGCGGCGAATTTGGCCGCAAGCCGACGCGCGACCGCAATGGCGGCGACAATCCGGGGCGCGACCACAACTCAAAAGCGTTCACGACCGTGCTTGCCGGTGGCGGTGTTAAGGGCGGTATGACTTACGGCCGGACGGATGATTTCGGCGCGGCTTCCATTGAAAACAAAGTCCACGTCCACGACTTGCACGCAACGATTCTTGCGCTGCTGGGTTTCGATCACAAAAAGCTGACTTACCGCTATAATGGTCGCGATTTTCGCCTGACGGAAACGAGCGGGGAAATTGTCAAAGCTGTCTTCGCATGAAAAACATTTTGCCACTGATGTTGCTGGTGGCCTTGAGTTGGGGCAGGGCGGACGCCGCAGATTTGACGCCCGCGCAAACAGATTTTTTTGAAAATAAAATCCGTCCGGTGCTCGCGGATAATTGCTACAAGTGTCATAGCACGCAGGCGGAAAAAGTTAAAGGCGGCCTGTTGCTCGACAGCCGCGACGGACTTTTGAAAGGCGGCGATACCGGCGTGGCGATTGTGCCGGGCAATCCCGAAGCGAGTTTGCTCATCAAGGCCATGCGCTACACGGATCCCGATTTACAGATGCCCAAGAACAAGAAACTCGACGACGACCAGATTGCTAATTTGGTCGCGTGGGTGAAAATGGGCGCGCCCGATCCGCGCGTGGCGACGGTCGCGCAATCAAAATGGGGCGACAATAAGACGAATCATTGGGCATGGCAGCCGGTTAAATCGGTCGCTGTTCCCGAAGTCAGCAATCCGGATTGGTGCAAAACTCCCATAGACAATTTTATCCTCGCGAAGCTGGACGAAAAAAATCTGAAGCCGAGTCTGCCCGCCGACAAACGCACGCTGATTCGTCGCGCGACGTTTGATTTAATCGGTCTGCCGCCGACGCCGGAAGAGGTTCAGGATTTTGTGAACGACACTTCACCGGACGCGTTTGCCAAAGTTGTTGATCGGTTGCTCGCGTCGCCACATTACGGCGAGCGTTGGGGACGCCATTGGCTGGACGTGGCGCGTTATAGCGACACGAAAGGTCAGCCACGGCGTAACACTGAGGATAATCTAAATCCCTTCGCTTGGTCTTATCGAGACTATGTGATTCGCAGCTTCAATGACGACAAACCTTACAATCAATTCATCATGGAGCAGATTGCTGCGGATCGGCTGTCTTCGTGGAAACGGGACCCAACTAATTTAACCGCGCTTGGTTTTCTGACGGTCGGCGATCATTTCATGGGCATGCAGAATGACATTATCAACGACCGCATTGATGTGGTGACGAAAGGTTTCCTCGCACTCACCGTGACGTGCGCGCGTTGTCACGATCACAAGTTCGATCCGATTCCACAAAAAGATTATTATTCAATGCGCGGAATTTTTGATAGCTGCGTAGAGCCGAAAGTGGAACCAGTTATCGCCAAAATCGCCGCCACAGCTGATTATCGTGACTATTATCAAAAACGAGAATTGCTGACGACCGAGGCGGATAATCTGGAAGCCAGCCTGCCGAGATTTCGCAAGAGTGGCAACCAAGAAGCTTTCAAGGAAGCGCGGCGGACGTTACAACAGAAAGAACACGCGATTGCGGAACTGGATTTGAACAATCCGGGCTCACCCGAGCGCGCAATGGTTTTGGAGGACGCGGCAAGGGGACATGATTCACCATTATTCATTCGCGGCGAGGCGGGCAACAAAGGTGAAATGGTTCCGCGCCGTTTTTTGCAAATTTTGTCCGCACCGAACCGTCCGGTTTACACGAACGGCAGCGGGCGGCTGGAACTTGCGTTGGGCATCGCCAGCAAAAACAATCCACTCACGGCCCGCGTGATGATTAATCGCATTTGGGAGCATCATTTTGGCGCGGGCTTTGTGCCGACGCCGGATGATTTTGGCATGATGTCCGAGCCCCCCAGCCACCCGGAATTACTCGATTATCTCGCGATGAATTTCATGACCAACGGCTGGAGCATCAAAAAAATTCACCGACTCATCATGCTATCGAGCGTCTATCAGGAAAGCAGTGAGAGTAATCCGCGCTACGTGCAGGTTGATCCGGGCAACCGGCTGCTTTGGCGTGCGAATATCCGCCGTCTTGAATACGAGCCATTGCGCGACTCGTTGCTTGCCATCGGCGGAATGCTCGACACCAACATTTACGGCAAGCCGGTGGATTTGCGCAAGCAACCGGATAATACGCGACGGACAATTTATGATTTTGTAGATCGCGCGAACATTGACGATGTGCTGATCAATTTTGATTTTGCCACACCGGATATGGTCACCGGCATCCGTCACCAGACGACCGTGCCACAACAGGCGTTGTTTTTGATGAACAGTCCGATGGTTATCCAAGTCGCCCGTCGACTCATTGCTTCCCCAGAATTTGTCGAGGCCACGGACGAAGCCGACCGCTTAAATTTTCTTTATGAACGCATCTACCAACGTCCGCCCAGTCTGGAAGAGGCTGCGCTTGGACTTGAATTTGTCGGACAAACACCTTTAGCCGGCGAGGTGACGCCGCTGGCTGCCAACAATACTGGCGGCAATGGTGGTGGAAAAAAAAACAACCAGAAGCGGAATCAAACCTTTCCCGGTTACAGCATGAAAAATCATGCCCCGTTAAGTTCATGGGAGGAATACGCGCAAGCACTCTTGCAGGCAAATGAAACTTCCTTTGTAAATTAACCGAACGGTGCGGACAATTCTTGCGGTCATGGCATTGCAACTGCTAAATAGGCATTGAGAAATGTCATGACCCGCATCGCCTTTTGGCTGGCGCAGCACCAGCTCAAATCTAAAACGCCCGCGCGACGTTTGCGGGCGTTACAACGGTTGCGCACGGCGCTCAACGATGCCGTCGTCGCGCTCGACGACAAAATCACTATTGCCCTGCTTGATCACGTGCTGACCGATCCCGCGGTGGAGGTCAGGCGCGAAGCCACGGCATTTCTCGGCGATTTGCGTGATGTGCGGACGTTGCCCGCCCTCATCCGCGCATTGAGCGACCAGAGCGAAGCCGTTCAGGAAATTGCCATCGCCGGTCTCAAACGATTGGATGATCGCGCAGCCATCGCTGCGCTCGTGCCGAAATTATCCAACGGCACGCCGACCGTTCAATGGCGCGCAGCGCAAACTCTCAAGTCGCTCGGCTGGAGTCCGCAAACTGCGGCGGAGCAAATGTATTATTACATAGCCACCGGACAGATTAAACATTTGTCCGCGTTCGGCACCGAAGCGGTGAAGCCGTTGACTGAATTACTCCGCACGGCTTCGACTGATAAGAAAATTGCCGCTGCCAATGTCCTTGGTGAAATCGGCGACCCTGTCGTTTTTAAGCCGCTGCAAAGTTTATTGCGCGATGCGGAACCGCTGGTTCGCAGCACGGCAATTTACGCGTTGGAGCAAGCTGGTTGCCGTGAGGCGTTGCCGGCAATAACTGCGGCATTGCGTGACACAGCGCGCGAAATGTGCGGCTCGTCGCTGCGTCAGTGCTCGGTTCACTCGGCGATGCAAACACGGTTGACCCGCTGATTCGCTTGGTAGATGACAAAGATTGGGAAATCCGCCGTGCCGCACTGGATTCGCTTGGAAAAATTGGCGATACGCGGGCGTTTCCCTCCGTTGCCAAACGGCTGGATGATACGGATCAAGAAGTTCGTGAAGGCGCAGCGAATGCGTTGGGTCGCGTTGGCAATGAATCCATCGTTGAAAAACTTGTGATGACATTGGTTGACGCGCACGGCGGCGTGCGGCAGGCGGCAGCGCGGGCGCTGAGCCGGATCTATCCGCGTTGGGAAACTTCTGACCGCGTGCAAAAAATGCTGCCGGAAATTCTATCTGCAACCCGACATCGCGATGTTAGCGTGCAATCCGCTGCCACCAGTTTACTCAAGCGCGTGAGTCGCAGGAACGCGGATGGCTCTGCGTTGGCGCTGACACCAGCCAGTGAACAGCGTCCACCCGCAATCGCTATACTTCTGCGCGAATTACTCACCGACGCAGACACGGATGTGCGTTTAGCTGCCGCCGAAACAATCGGACGGATGCAATTAATCGAGTGTTCGGAAAAATTAAAGTTTGCGCTGAACGATTCTGAATTAGCGGTGAGACTTGCTGCGCAAACGGCCTTGGCCAACCTTGCGGCTGAGGAATCGGCTTCTACTGGTAGCAAAGTTACTTTTCTGTCGCAGTCCGCACCGCCAACAACTGCCGCTGTTTCTGTGGTGGAAGATGTTTTGATTTGTTCAACGTTCGGCGAGTTGTTGCACGATCGCAATTGCCGCCACTTGGCAGACTGGTTGAAGACGTTGGAATTCATTTTGCCGCAAGCGGAGAAGTTGGGGATGCTCATGACGCTCGGCACTTTTCAACGTTTGGAAATCCATACATCCGGCTCCCGCATTCTGATTCTCGCCACGCCGGAGGGCAGTGTGATGTTGCGCGTGAAAAATAATTCTGCCGTTGTGACCGCTCCAATCAGCGCGAGCATTACTGACGCATTGAAAGCGCAGTTGACCGAATGGCTACGGCACGCGCCCACGTTGCGTGGTGTGTTGCTGCGCGGACTGCGTTTTACCGACCAGACGATTGTTTGTGATGTGGATTCGCGCGATCTTACTGCCGCTTCTTTAGAACAGGCATATCGCGTGTTGGCCGAGACATTTCAATGGCTCTTGCCGCGCCAGCTTCCGTCCGTGCAACTCATCTGGCAATACGACCGGACGGTGTTGCACTGTGTGCGGCGGGCAGATAAAACAATTTTGGGTGCAATGGCCTTGGCCAAACAGGGAGATACGGACTTGGCTGGATTGAGCCGTCAACTGGCAGAATTTCAAACGCTGAAGCGCGATTGAATTCCCGAGCGGAATCAGATTTAATCTACCAACGGTTTTGCCTCCGCTTTTAATTTATATTCCGGCCAAAAAGGTTTGCGGAAGGCGTCGGTAAAATCGTAACCGTCCTGAAAATCATCGCGGGAGTCTTTTTCCGTGCGCGCAAGGAGGCCGATTTCAACCATATTGAAAACTATTTCGCCAAAATCTTTGCAGTTGCGGATGCCCCATTCCTCAAACACCGTCGTCGTCATCGGGCCGAATTGTTGCAACGCGTATTGCCGCAAACCGCCGAGTAATTCCTGACCGGTGACGTGACGCACTTTGCCGAGATTTTCGCGGCCGACGAGTTTTTGCGTGAAGTCGAGCGCCTCGCGCATGAATAAATAAGCATCGCGATGAAAACGCGAGTCCGTCGCGAGGATTTGATCTACGGCTTCGTCGAAATTGACTTCTTGCATATCAGTTTTTAACCGGCTGACTGCTCGTCGTGGCCGGATGCGCAGTGCGATAATACTTTACCGTCAGTCCCGTTACGAGCAAACCAATGACGATGCAGATGATAAATTGTTCCTGCTTCGTCAGCCAGTTCATGCCGACAATGTAGCTGTAAAATCAGCTTTCAGCAAGCCGCTGTGCACCGGAGCTACAGCAATAATTCAGGCTTCCGCTAATTCAATGTGATTTAACTGGCAGTATTTTTTCCAACGCTGGCGGTCGTGAAAGTAGCGCAACAGACTGATTGCACCCCAAGTTAGCCCGCCGGCACGAGTGGTTTTTTCTTTCAGTGCTTGGCGCAGTGCGGCGAATCCAAGACCAGGATAACTCGTCCAAGTGCGACCGACCGCCCACAGAAAATGCGCATCACTGCCGCCGTATTCCGCCGCCGGATGAGCTTGACGTCGGTTATGCCAGCGCGTCCGCCAGTTATTTAAACATTCCGTCACGGTGGAATTGCGCGTCTCGATGCCGTCAAATGGCAGGTCAATAAAGCGTTTTCCCACACCGGCAAAATCTTTCAAGCCAGGCACCCACGCCAGCGGATGCGGCGCGAGCGCCAGTCCACCTTGTTCATGAATGGCTTCGATAGTTTCCGCCGCACTCATAGCTGGTGGCACGACGCAATTGAGGCCAACGCCAAGAATGTGGCCGTCTCGGGAAGACACCTCCAAACCCGGCACCAGCTCCAAATCATGTAGGTGGTCGTTTTCGCGGCGGGCCTGAAATTCCCGGGCGCGTTCCCAGCCGTCGAGCGTGTTGTGGTCGGTAATGACAATCAAATCCAAATCCGTGCAGGCTGAAACGTAGTTCAACAGCATCGCCGGACTCATCATCCCATCGCTGGAAGTGGTGTGTAGATGGAGATCAGCCTTGCCCATTTGAATTGCAACTATCACCACTCATCACTGCGCGTCAAGCCAAACTGCTTTGGCCTTGCGACGGCGTGGTAACAATTTTAGACTGCAAATCATGGCTGCCATCGGCAGATTTTCCAAAGGCGAAGAAGTCTTTTACGCCAAAGTGGTGGACGGCGAATTATTCCGTCTGCGCGGCGATGTCTTTGGCGCACCTTCTTTCGACCGCAAGCCAACGCCGCGCAAAGGTGTGAAAACGCTTGTGCCTGTCGTGCCTAGCAAAGTCATCGCCGTCGGCCTCAACTACGCCGATCACGTTCGCGAAATGAAACGTGAGTTGCCGAAAGAACCACTCTTCTGGTTTAAGGCCACAACTTCGCTTTTGCCGGATGGCGGAAAAATTGAAATTCCTTTTCGCGATCATCGCACCGATTTTGAAGCAGAACTCGCCATTGTCATCGGTCGTAAAATCCGCAACGTCACGGCGACGACCGCCGCGCGTTATATTTTTGGCTACACTGCCGCACAAGACATCAGCGACCGCACGATTCAAAAAGCCGAGTCGCAATGGGCGCGCTGCAAATCGTTCGACACCTTCACACCGCTTGGGCCGTATGTTGAGACGATGCTCGACCCCAGCGAATTGAGCATCCAACAATTTCAAAATGGCCAGTTGCGTCAGAACTCCAACACGCGTGAACTAATTTTTAAGCCGGCAGAAATCGTCAGTTTTATTTCCACCAACATGACGCTGCTGCCCGGCGACGTGATTCTTACCGGCACACCCAGCGGCGTTGGCGCGATTCAATCCGGAGACAAATTAGAAGTGCGGATTCAAGGCCTGGCCACGCTCACCAATACCGTGAAGTAAATTTCCGTCCCCGCGTTTGCTTTCGACACGATTTCCTCTCAAAAAATCCTAAAAACCAGCTTTTCGCTCCAAGTCAAACGATAGCTATTCACAATTAGTAGTGCTACAAGACCACCTGTGCGCAACATATTGTGGTTTTCTCTTTACAGAAACCGCCAGCTTTGGTGTTCTAGTCCTATCGGTTTTATGTATCTCAAGAATCTTACAGTTTTAGGTTTTAAGTCCTTTGCGGACAAAACCTCGTTGAATTTTCAGCCCGGCGTTACCGCCATTGTCGGGCCGAATGGCTGTGGCAAATCCAACGTGTCCGACGCGATCCGCTGGGTGCTCGGCGAACAATCGGCCAAAGCCCTGCGCGGCGGCGAAATGGCCGACGTTATTTTTAATGGCACCGACGGACGGAAGCCGATGGGCTTATGCGAAGTTTCGTTGACGCTCGGCGGCGTCGGCGAAGAAAGCCTCAAGGCGGCGGGCGTGGAAGTTTCTTACGACGAGGTCACGCTCACGCGTCGCATTTATCGTGATGGCGGCAGTGAATATTTTTTAAACCGCACGCCGTGCCGGTTGAAAGACATTCAGCAATTGTTCATGGGCACCGGTGTCGGGCGCACGAGCTACAGCATTTTGGCGCAAGGTCACATCACGCAGATTCTTTCCAGCAAACCGGAAGATCGCCGGATGATTTTTGAGGAAGCCGCCGGCATAACGAAATTCAAATCGCAGAAAAAAGAGTCGCTGCGGAAACTGGAATACACCGAGCAAAATCTTCTGCGCATTGCCGACACGATCAAGGAAGTGAAGCGGCAAATCGGTTCGCTCCAACGGCAGGCGGGCAAAGCGCGTCGCTACAAACAGATTTCGCAGGAGCTTCAGCATTTAGAAACGCAGCTCGTGCGGCATCAGTTTGATATTTTGCAGGGTGAGATTTCCGAACGCCAGAACCTGGTCGAAAATTTACGGAACGAAGTTGAGGTTGGCTCCAACGACGTGCTTCGTTTTGAAAACGAAATCTCAAAACTGCGCGAACTGCTTTCCGAACTTGAACATGAAGTTGCAGCGCAGCAGCAGCGCGGACTGGAATTGAAGGCTGAAATGGATCGCCATGAGAGCCGCATTCAATTCAACGGCGAACGGCTGGCGGAAATCGAATCGCAAAATGCCAAAGCTCTCGCGGAAATTGCGCAAGCGGAGGAGCGTTGCCACGCGGCTTCGAGTGAATTGATTTCCGTCACGGAGCGGCTTGCGGTTGCTGAGGCCGCGCTGGAGCAACATCGCGAGAGTTTGCAGGCCAAGCGCGAGGGTTTGCAGCAAATCGAAAACGCCCAGCGCGAAAATCAGGAGCTTTTTCGTCAGGCACAGGCCACGGCGTTCGCCGCCGCGCAGGATTTATCACGTCTTCGCAACGAAATCACCGCGCTCGATTTGCAAAAGCAGGGCAATCTGGTGCGCCTTGAAAAATTATCGGCGGAAAAAATCCAATTGGAGGTGGAACGCACCGGATTGGATGTGCGCTTGCAGGAATTCACGGCCAGCGTCGAAGTCGAAAAGCTGAATGTCGCCACGACGCGCGGCTCGGTTGAGCAACGTCAGAATCGTTTGCGCGAATTACAGACGGAACTGCAAACCGCCTCGAGCGAGCAGGATAAATTCCTGCATCAACAATCCGATAAACGTTCGCGCCTTACGGTTTTGGAGCAGCTCGAAGGTTCGCACGAAGGTTTCGATGCGGGCGCGGTGGCGGCATTACGCCAATCACGTTCCGTCATCGGCTCGCTCGCGGATCGGATTCGTGTGCCAGATCAGTTTGTCACCGCCGTGGAGAATGCTCTCGGTCACAACCTGCAATTGATTCTCACCGAACAGCCCGCGAGCGCTCAGGAAATTCTTTCGGAGCTGAACACCAACAAGTCCGGGCGCGCGAGCATCGCGGCGTTGGCGATTCAACAATATCAGGACGAAAAACAACTGGCGTTCGCCGGTGAAATGTCGCCTGCCGATAAAAATGCCGCGCCGGAAATGTTGCCGACGGGGAAGATTGTTCACGCGATGAGCGTGATTCACGCTGAGCCGCAGGTGGAAGCGCTGTTAAAATCGCTGTTGGGTCGCACATTCATCGCGGCTGACTTAAATACTGCGACGGCGCAAATCCAGAACGGTCACGCGGGTTGCGATTTCGTGACGATGAGCGGCGAATTGCTGAACCGTCACGGCATTTACACGGGCGGTTATTTAAACAAGGGCAGCAATGGCAAAGCGCCATCGTCCATTCTCGGCCGTAAAAATCAAATCACGGAACTGCAAGCGGAGTTGACCGAATTACAATCGCTCGTCGAAGGCGCGAGCCAGAAACGCGGCGAATTATTGAGCGAGCAAACCGAATTGCAGGCGTCGTTGCAACAAGCGCAGACGGAGTTGCGCGTGCAGGAAGTAGCCATCGCCACGCGCGAAGGCGAGTTCAAGGCGTTGCAGAATTCAAATCGTTTGCTGAATCAGAAGATTGAGACCGTGGTCTTCGAGGTGCAAAGTCTGGCGGCGCAGGAAGCCGAAGGTTTGCAGAAGCGCGAGGCGCTCACCGCGCGGTTGAACGAACTCGAAGTGCGTGAACACAGCGCGCAAGAGCAAGTTCTCATGCTGACGGCGGAACTCGAAAATCTCCGCCAGCAACGTGATGCGGCGAATGCGGCGTTAATGGAAAGCAAAGTGGCGCTGGCGTCGGACGAACAGTTGGCGTCGTCATTCAAGCTGCAACTGACGTCGCTCGAACAGCGCATCCGCGAGTTGTCCCAGATTGTGGAATTGCGCAAGAACGAGTGTTCCTCGTTCATTGTGCGGCAGGAGCAAGCGCAGACGGAGATTCAAGATTCGCGCAGTCAGATTGAGCGATTGCAACATGAGCGCGCGCTCGTCAGCGAGCAGACCGCCGAATTGATTGGTCGGAAAAACGCGCAGGACGGCGAGATTGCGCAGCGCGACGAGGCGTTACGTTCGCAGCGCGGTCGGTTGACGGAATTGCAGAATCTGCGCGGCGGACTGGAAGTCGAGTTGGCGCAGAAAAATATGACCGTCCAAAATTTGCGCGAGAAGGTGCAGTCGAAATATCATCTCAATCTCGACGACATCCGCAGTGAATGCATCACCATCACGCATGCCGACGAAGGGCCGGCGAAGATTGAAACACTCACGCCGGAGCAAATGGCCGAAAGCGGCGCGGGCACGGATTGGAATTCGGTGCAACAACAAGTTGCCGAGTTGCAGCAGAAAATTGATGAGATGGGGCCGGTCAATCTCGTGGCCATCGAGGAATACGAAGAGACCGAACAGCGCCATCAATTCCTCACCACGCAGCACGATGATCTGGTGAATGCCAAAACGCAGTTGCTTGAAGTCATCAACCGCATCAATACGCAGACGCGCCAGATGTTTTTGGAAACGTTCGAGAAGATCCGCGACAATTTCCGCGCGATGTTTGTGGACGTATTCGGTGGCGGCAAAGCGGACCTGATTCTTTCCGACGAAAATGACGTGTTGGAATCCGGTATCGAGATTGTCGCGCGCCCGCCCGGCAAGCAATTGCAAAGTATTTCGCTGCTGTCCGGCGGCGAACAGACGATGGTCGCCGTTTCACTGCTGTTCTCCATTTATCAGGTCAAGCCGAGTCCGTTCTGCGTGTTGGACGAATTGGACGCGCCGCTGGACGAATCCAACGTCATCCGCTTCGTGAAGATTTTGCAGCGGTTCATCGCGCATTCGCAGTTCGTCATCATCACGCACAACAAGCGCACCATCGGCATGGCGGATATCCTTTACGGCGTGACGATGCAAGAACACGGCGTGAGCAAGATTGTCAGCGTGAAATTCCACAAGGCGGAGGAGCAATCGGCGTTGCCGGGTATAGCCGCACCGATGGCGGCATAATTTCTCGCGAATAAACAACAAGGCCGCGCGAGTGCGCGGCCTTGTTTCGTTTTAGCAAAGATTTGTTACCACGAATAATGCACCGTGTAGGTCACGGTCTTTTCCTCGTCCGGCTTGACGGGGATACGGAACTCGATGGTCTGCGAATCTTTTTTTACAAAATCGTCCGACTTGGCGGTGATGCTCCAATTGCTCCAGCGGTAAAGGTGCTCGACGACGCGGATTTCCACGGCATCGGTTTTCTTGCGGTTGCGTAACTTGATTTCAAACGTTTCGTCAATCCACTTTTCGCTTGTATCCACGCGGAAATTCGTCTGCTTGCGTTCGCCGACCAGATCAAAAGAATTGCCGGTGGTCACGCGCACCGTTTCGTTGCGCGGCGTGTGGTCAATGGTGTTCTCACCGACGAATTGCAACTGCCCATCGCTGTCGCGGCGATAAAAGCGCAGCTTGCCCGCGGGCAGGGCGATGCCGAGTTGGTTCGTCTCGGCGTTCTTAAACTCGCGTTGGACGATGATTTTCTTGTTGTCGCTCTGACCGTAGCCACGGTCGTAATTCAGACCATAGAATTGGTAGCCGGTTGCGCCGTCATAGACATAAATCGTGGGCGCATACATTTTTTCGGCGTGGACAAATTCAACCTGTTTGGTCTCGTGGTCGTGCAGCGTGGTCGGGCGCGCGATGGAATAAAGATGAAATTCGTCAAAGGCTTTTTCGGAAACGGCGGGTGCATCCATCGCGGCCATCGCCATAGGCATGGCAACTTTTCGTAACCGTCCATCAAATTCATCACGTTGCGGTTGAATTTTATTCACATCGCCCGCCATCAATTTTATTTTCGCGTTATCAAATGTTTTGCCGCTGTTATTGTTCATCGTAATCCAGCCGACGAGGTCGCAGTAATCACCTTTTTCCGGCGAGACGAGATTGTAGCTGGCGCTCCAATAAAATCCACCCGTGACATAACCGACTTCGGCATCGAACGCGCCGGGCTTGTCGGATTGCAGCAGCCAGTTGAAGGCGGGCTTGAGAATCGTGTCGCTGCCCAGATCCGGAAACAGCGGTTGGCCCGGTAAAGTGAATTGCAACTTGCCATTCACTTCAATGATGGGCTGCGTGTTGCCGCCGCCGGGAACAAAGCCGCTGCGGACAATCTTGCCGGGAATGAGTTCGGTGATTTGCGTGCTGTCTTTCATGCGGACATTTTGAAAATCAATCGTCTTGCCCTCGAACAAAGAGAGCAGCAATTCCTGCGACACCGGGTCGTTACGATAATTCTGCTCCAGAATTTGCAAAGAGTGTTTGCCCGCAGGATCGCGCAAAATCACGGAATCCGGTTCCACCTGCGCGGTCGCGCCGGAATAAACGACGGAATTCGCGCCCGACTTCAAATCGAGCGGCACGGTGTCGCGCACGACGGCGAAGTTCTGGTTGTAAATGGTCAACGCGGGTTCGGCACCAGCGACCAACGTGGAAAGGGCGGTGAGCAGTAGGATGGTTTTCATGAGGTTGGCAATCACATTAAAGATATGACGCACGAACTGGAATTTTATTAGAAAAATTCCCAAAGTATTTTGGCGCGCGTCGTTCCAGAGAACAATTCAACCTTTGGGGTGAGGGCGCAAGCAAATTCCAGAATTGACTCCGCCTGCCAAACATGGAGGAATCTGCGCGTGAACCAAGTTTTCCATCGCGCTGCGCTGTTAGTGATCGCCGGCATTGGGATTTTTTTTAATTGCCCGAATGTCCGCGCGCTCGACCGCACGAACGAAACTTTTAAGGTCTTCCAATTTCCCGCCGACCAGATACCGCGCATTGATGGCGACACGAATGATTGGAACATCGTGCCGGAAAGTTATGTCATCGGCACGGATCAGTTGGTCGAAGATTTTGGTAAACACAAAGTCACGGACGCCTCGACGCCAAAAATCCGTGTAAAAGTCGGTTGGGTGAAGGGCTTGAACCGTTTGTATTTTCTCTACGAAGCGGATGATGACTATTGGGATTTTTCCCAGCCTGATTTGCACAACGACACGTTTGAATTGGTCGTGGATGGCGATGTGTCCGGCGGGCCACTGATTGAAAAATTTTCGCCGGTGCGCGATAAGTTGGGCCAGTGGCAGACTTATTTCCAGATGCAGAGCGTCCACGCCCAGAATTATCACATCTTCACGCCGTCACGCGATAAGGACTGGTGCATGTTTTGGGGTCCGGCGCAATATGCGAAGCGTTTGCCGTATGCCAACGCGTCGCAGAAGTATACCTTCGCCCCCGGCCAGGGCGGACATTACGTGCTCGAATTTTGGATAACGCCTTTCGATTCCGCACCGGCGGAAGCAGCGCGCGCGGTCGAGACCAAATTGACGGAGAATAAGACGATCGGACTCGCGTTCGCGTTGATTGATTATGACAACGTGAATTCCGGCGGCACGAACAATGGTTTTTGGAATTTATCGCGTCATCACACGATGTATGGCAACGCGGATTATCTTTGTCCGTTCAAGTTGATGCCGCTGGAGCCGCAGTTTGTGAAACCTCTGGACGCCGATTGGTCGTGGCAGCTGGTGGATGAAAAAACACGTCGGGTTGCGTTCAAGGATTTGAGCGTCGGCGAAATCAAAGCGTGGCATTGGGATTTTGGTGACGGTGAAACTTCCACGGAACAGAATCCGGTTCACGCCTATAAGAATGCCAATTACTACGTTGTGGTGCTCGACATCGAAGGTGCGGCGGGCAAATCGCGTCGCTCGAAGGTCTGGGACGTGGCGGTAAAATAAATTTACATGAACAATAAATACTTAACAGCCGTTTTGATGTTCGCGCTGAATCTTGCGGTGGTAGAGGCAAAGACATTCAACGTTTTTGACTTTGGTGCGAAAGGCGACGGCACAACCCTCGACACGACGGCCATTCAACACGCGATTGATGCCGCAGCGAAAGATGGCGGAACGGTTTTGGTTCCGCGCAAAAGCACCTTTCTCATCGCTACTTTGGATTTGAAGGGTGGCATTAATTTTCAGATTGATGGCACGCTGCTCATCAGCACGAATCAGGCTGATTATGCGGGCGATGGCGTCATTACGGCGAGCAACGCGGCGGATTTGAAAATCACTGGCGGCGGCGAAATCATCGGCCAGTCGCTTTCTTTCATGACGAGTTATGAGGCGACGAATGAATGGTGGCTTTTCAAAGAGTGGCGGCCAAAAATGTTTGTGCTGACCGGCTGCACGAATCTGGTGGTGCGCGACATCACGTTTAGTGACGCGCCGTATTGGGGGTTGCACATGCTCGGTTGTAAAAATGTTTTGGTGGACAACGTCACAGTCAATAATCGTCTCGACGTGCCGAATGACGATGGCATTGACCCCGACCATTGCCGCAACGTGGAAATAAAAAACTGTCACGTCACCGGTGGCGACGACGCTATCGTGGTAAAATCCACGCGGCAGACAAACGACTTTGGCGACTGCGCGAATATTCATGTCCACGATTGCATTATTCGCACGCAGGATGCCGGATTAAAAATCGGCACGGAGACGGTTGGCAACATCCACGATATTTTATTTGAGCGCTGCAAAATTATTTCCAGCAGCCGTGGTCTATGCATTCAGCTGCGTGACGAAGGCGAGGTTTCCGTCGTGACTTTTCGTGACATCGAATTGGTTTCGCGTTATCACAGTGATCCGTGGTGGGGCAGGGGCGAGGCGATTTCGTTCACGGCGATTCCGCGCAATGCGGCAACTAAACTTGGCAAGCTGCACGATGTCACTGTGGAAAATATTTCTGGCCGCGCCGAGAATAGTCTTCGCGTGAACGGCACGGAAACAAGCCGCATCGCCAACGTCCATTTCAAAAATGTTTCGCTGGAATTTTCCCGGTGGACGAAATATGCCGGCGGTGTTTACGACAATCGTCCGACAAAAGTTCTTACGCCAATTGAATCTCACCTCACCGACGGATTTAATCTAAGCCAAGCCGACAATGTGAGTCTGGAAGGTTGTAATATCAGCTGGCTGGAAGCGGACACGGCGCGTTTCGGCGATGCCGTTAGCGCTGAGAACGTGCACGGGTTGAAGCTTTTCAAATTTTCTGGCGACTCGGCGGTGCACCCGATTCAAGTTCGCTAAAATAAATTCTTCGTTCCGGCATTCCTTTGTTGTTAAACTTTTCGTCACATGAAGTGGACACAATCTTTGATTCCGACGCTCCGCGAAGCTCCGGCTGATGCGGAAATCGTCTCGCACAAATTGCTCTTGCGCGCCGGGCTTATCCGTAAACTCGCTGGCGGCGTTTATACTTTTCTGCCGCTCGGTTTGCGCGCGCTTCGCAAAGTGGAACAGATCATCCGCGAAGAGATGGATCGTGCCGGCGCGGTCGAAGTGTTGATGCCTGCTTTGCAGCCGCCGGAAATCTGGGAAGCGAGTGGGCGCGCGGAAACAGCTAGCAATGTGTTGTTCAAGGTCAAGGACAGCTCCGGTCGCCAATGGTTTTTAAGTCCGACCGCCGAGGAAGTCATCACGACACTCGCGGCGAATGAGATTAATTCCTACCGCCAGTTGCCGAAGAATTTTTATCAGATCAGCTTGAAATTCCGGGATGAAATCCGCCCGCGCTTCGGTTTGATGCGCGCGAAGGAATTCATCATGAAAGATGCGTATTCGTTCGACACCACGGATGAAGGCGCGATGGCGGCGTATAAGAAAATGTATGACGCTTACACGCGCATCTTTGCGCGCTGTGGACTGAAAGCGTTTCCGGTTGAAGCCGACACCGGCGTGATCGGCGGAAATTATTCACACGAATTCATGGTTCCTGCCGAGACCGGCGAAAACGAAGTGGCGTTTTGTGAAGCGTGCGGTTATGCAGCAAACATCGAAAAGGCGACCAGCGGAATTCCCAAAACTGCCGCGCGCGAAGTTGGCTCGGCCATTGAGAAATTCGCGACGCCCGGCGTCGTGACGATTGAGGCCTTAAGCAAAGAGCCTTACAAAGTTCCGGCGAACCGCCAGATCAAGACGCTCGTTTACATTGCTGACAGCAAACCGATTTTGATTTTGATTCGCGGTGACGATCAATTGAACGAAACCAAATTGCTCGCGAAAACTGGCGTGGTCGCGGCGCGTCCCGCGACGCCGGATGAAATCGTTCCATTGCTCGGTGCTAAGCCGGGTTCGCTCGGCGCGGTGGTGAATGTGCCGGCGAGCGTTCAAGTATTTGCTGACGAACGTTTGCAGGGCGCGAACGATATGACGACCGGCGCGAACGAAGACGGTTTCCATTTTAAGAACGTTTCCATCGAGCGCGATATCAAGGTGACGGCGTGGTTTGATTTGCGCACAGTCAGCGTGGGCGAACCGTGCGTGAAGTGCGCAAAGCCGTTGAAAATCCGTCGTGCGATTGAAGTCGGTCACGTTTTCAAACTCGGCACGAAATACAGTGAGAAGCTCGGCGCGACGTTCCTTGACGTGGATGGTTCTCGCAAACCAAGCGTGATGGGTTGCTACGGCATTGGTGTCACGCGCACGTTGCAGGCGATCATCGAACAAGGCAACGACAAGGACGGCGTCATCTGGCCATTGAGTGTCGCACCCTACCAAGTTTGCATCACACCGCTCGCCGTCACGGCGGACAGCCAAGCGATGCAACTTGCAGAAAAATTCTACGCGGAACTTACCGCGAAAGGTGTGGATGTAATCCTCGACGATCGCGACGAACGTCCGGGTGTGAAGTTCAAAGATTCCGAGTTGGTGGGTTTTCCAATTCGTATCGGTCTTGGGGAAAAATCTTTGGCAAAAGGCGAAGTGGAAATCAAGCCGCGCAACGGTGTCATGCAGTTCGTTAAAATTGAAGAAGCCGTCGAAGCAGTTTTGAAACTGGTCGCCGCAAATTAATTTGCTTTTTTGTCGAGGCAATCGCGGACGACCTTAGTGAGCTCGGCGTGACCGTAAGGTTTTTGGATGAAGCTGGCGTTGGTGCGTTGAAGCATTTCGGCACTCACGTCATCGGACGTGTAGCCGCTCATGAAGATTACCTTGAGTTGAGGCATTTCCTTAACGAGGCGTTCGGCAAGTTCGACACCAGAAACGCCTTCTGGCATGACCATGTCGGTGAGGAGTAAATCAATTTTACCGCTATAACGATGCCAGACATCGAGCGCCTCGCGACCGGAAGTCGCTTCCAAAATCTGATAGCCGGAGTCCTTGAGAATTTCCCGTGCGAGTTCACGCAACATTTCTTCATCTTCGACGATTAAAACAGTTTCACTGCCGCCAGCGGTCGGGGAAACCACCGCGTGTTCGACGAGATGAATTTCAATCGCGGCTTCCGAATTAGCCGGCAGATAAACGGTGAATGTGGAACCGCAACCTGGCTGGCTTTGAACATCCACCCAGCCATTGTGCTGGCGGGCAATATTAAAAACGGTCGCGAGGCCGAGGCCAGTGCCTTTGCCGATATCCTTGGTCGTAAAAAATGGTTCAAAAATATGGGCGCGTGTCGCTTCGTCCATGCCGCATCCCGTGTCAGTGACTTCCAGTTTTACAAAATGTCCAACGGTCGCTTCCGGATGAATTTGGGCGTGTTCAGGACCGATAAATGTTTCGGAAATTTCTACAATTAACGTGCCGCCATTCGGCATCGCGTCACGCGCGTTACTGGCGAGATTCATGACGACTTGTTCAATCATGCTCTGATCGGCGTGGACGAGCGGCAAACTTTGCGGACTTTTGAAACGTAATTCAATGGTTTCACCAACGAGTCGGTCGAGCATGTTGCTCGTGCTGCCGACGACTTCGCGTAGGTCGAGCGGGCGCGGCTGCATGACATTTTTACGACTGGTCAACAAAAGTTGCCGCGTCAATTTCGCTGCGCGATCACCAGCTGAATAAACCTGCGTGAGTGACTCTTTCGTTTCCGGCGACAGCGTATCATCCGTCAGCAATTTACTTGCGTGACCTTGGATGACCGTCAGCATGTTATTGAAATCGTGCGCGATGCCGGCGGCGAACTGGCCGAACGTCTTCATTTTTTCCGATTGCAGCAACTGCGCCTCCAGATTTAATCGTGCCGTGATGTCCTCGCCGTAGCAATGCACTACGCCGCTGTCTGGCAACGGGTGAAACGACCAGGTGAGCGTATGACTACCGATTTTGGTGAGCCGCCCCGTCTGACCGTGATTCACCGAGAGGCATTCCTGAACAATTTTCTTAAATTCTTCCGGTAAAATTTGCTGGGGATGTTCCTGGCCGAGCATTGTTGCAATTTTTTCGGCGGCGTCGTTG
>Ga0164297_10000221_pt1 | contig 73844 bp, 61 predicted proteins | sample GEODES058metaG_FD_113539 | JGI IMG/M metagenome (GOLD analysis project Ga0164297, IMG submission 113539) | Dystrophic lake water microbial communities from Trout Bog Lake, Wisconsin, USA - GEODES058 metaG | ecosystem: Environmental > Aquatic > Freshwater > Lake | place: USA: Trout Bog Lake... | reverse complement strand
CGGCCAGAACAAGAATTAATCTATCGGAGATGAACCAGGGCTTGGTCGATGTCTGCTATCAGGTCATCGGCATCTTCCAGGCCGCAATACAAGCGTACTAACCAGGTTGGCTTATCAAAGCCCTTTGGTTGAATCTGTAACGCGACTACCAAGCTTTCATGGCCACCCCAACTCACGCCTCGTTGGTAAATCTTGAGTGCATCCACAAACTGTTTCACTTTGTTACCATCTTGGGTTTTTGGCTTGAAACTGAACAGTCCACCCGATCCAGTCATCAACTTGAGAAATAGATCTCGTTGAGGGAAGGATAGAAGGCTGATATGGCTCACGTACTCAACTTCTGATTGCTGTTCCAGCCATATTGCGACAGTGTTTCCTGTTTCTTGATGCCGAGCGAGGCGAAGTGGAAGAGTTCTCAAGCTCCGAGTGAGAAGCCAAGACTGGAATGGGTGAAGGATAGATCCCAAGAGATTGACCTCATTTCGGATCATGCCATCCATTCTTTCCCGTGTTGTACAGATCACGCCCGCAGTGATGTCGCTGTGACCGTTAAGATACTTGGTGGCGCTGTGACAGACGATGTCTATACCAATCGCATGGGGCTTCATATGGAGCGGAGTGTTGTAGGTATTGTCGCAAATTGTTGTAATGCCTCGTTCGCGTGCAACCTTGGCGATGGTCTCCATATCTTGAAGTCGAAACACAAGACTGCTGGGAGATTCCAGATAGATTGCAGTGGTTTCAGGGCGGATCGCATCGACGACCTCATTCACGTCGCGACCGTCAACCATGGTGTGAGTAACGCCAAACTTGGGAAGGTATTGCTTAACCAGATTGACCAATGGACCGTATCCTGTGTCCACACAAACCACGTGTGAACCTTGTTGGACGGCACTCATCATGGCCATCGTGAGAGCGGCCTGTCCGGTTCCCAAAACCTTGGCTGCTTCTGTACCTTCTAGCATCGCCAATTTGGTTTCAGCAAGTTCCATACTGGGATTACTCACACGGCTGTAATGGTGTTCTGGCCCATCTGGATGATTGGCCATTGCATCGAGCAATTCGTCCATTTTGTCGAAGACAAACAGGGAGTTCTGGAAAATGGGAGGCGTGACCGCTCCACGCATTTTCTCTTCCTCACCTAGATGCTGGAGTTGGGTAAATAATCCGAGTTCGCGGTCGTGTTGCATTGGGTTTATGTATTGTTCCCGATTCGGGACCATCTTGCCTTTGCCGCTCGTCATTCTATGGTAGTCAATGTTTGACCCTTCACTTGAGACCGAAGTTCAATACCTGAAAGGTGTTGGCCCCAAGAACGCCAACACCATGAGAAAAGTCGGTCTATACACGGCTGGAGATTTGCTCTACTACATGCCTCGACGATATGAGGATCGCCGCAATATTCCACCCATCGGATTAGTTCAGCCCGGTCAATTTGTGACAGTGAGGGGGCGTTTGGTGAGTATCGAAGCTCGGCCAACCCGAGGTGGAATGGTGATTCTGAAGGCCGTTCTGAAGGACCGATCAGGAGTCATCGCTTTAACTTGGTTCAATCAGCCTTGGCTTAAGAAGATGCTTGAGAAGGTTGAAGGGGAAGTCATCGCCTACGGTCAGGTCAAAGAATCCAATTGGAATTACGAGATCGCAGCCCCTGAGTGGGAATCTCTGACGGAGGAAGATGACCCCGACGATTTTGCGCGCATCGTTCCGGTGTATCCCTTAACTGAGGGCTTGCAACAGAAGAATGTCCGACGAGCCGCAAGGTTTGTAGCTGAGAATCTGGTCCACTTGGTACAAGATCCGTTGCCAGTGTCCGTCCTACATGATCATGGTCTACAACCTTTGGGTGAAGCGCTTCGACAGATCCATGTTCCCACTTCGGAATCTGAAAGATTGGAAGCCAGACGCCGGCTCGTATTTGAAGAATTTTTCTACATGCAAGCCGCATTGGCAATGCGTCGAGCTGAGACTCAACAAGAGCTGGGGATTTCGTTCCCGATATCTGAACTTCTTTCCGGTAAAGATCCGAAGTTCCAGAAGGTGGATAAGCCTATGGTCAAGGAATCCAAACGGAGTAAATCTGAAGCGGCCCTGGAACGAGCAAAGGGTCTCTTTGAAACCGATACTCTTAACGGAGTGACTGCCAAACCAGCTTATGTTGAAAACAATGTCCATCAAGCTCACCTATTTGTAGAGGAGCAGCGAAAACTACGAACTGGTGAACCGCTTTGGGATCAGATCAGGCAAATGCTTTCGTTTGAACTAACCGGAGCTCAGAAGCGCGTTATCGAAGAGATTTGGCACGACATGGAACAGCCACATCCGATGAACAGGTTGGTCCAAGGTGATGTTGGCTCGGGAAAGACTGCGGTAGCTGCCTGTTGCATGCTTCCGGCAGTTCGATGCGGTTACCAAGCTGCCTTGATGGCACCAACCGAGATTCTTGCAGAGCAGCATTTTGCAAATCTTCATCGACTCTTCGAGCCTTTGGGAATCGATATCGAGCTACTTGTTGGCAAGCAAACCGCTGCCCAGAAGCGCAAGGCCATCGAAAGGACCCGTACAGGTCAGGTCAATATTGCCATTGGGACCCATGCATTAATCCAAGAGGGGGTCGGATTTGCCAATCTCGGGTTAATTGTGATTGACGAACAACATAAGTTTGGAGTGCTTCAAAGAAAAGCCCTCCGAGATAAAGGCATTGGAAATCCAGATGTTTTGGTCATGACGGCAACGCCCATCCCGCGTACTTTGACTATGGCTGCTTATGGTGACTTGGAGCTCTCCGTCATTGATGAACTACCTCCTGGACGTAAGCCGATCAAAACTCACGCAAAGCATCCGACAGATCGAAAGTCGGTGTATGAAGGTGTCCTGAAGCTGGTAGAGCAGGGAAGACAGGCATATTTTGTTTGCCCTATGGTTAGTGAGAGTGAAAAGATGATGGCGCAGGCGGCCGAAGAACTCCATCTCCAGCTTCAAGAAGGAGTTTTCAAGAATCAGCGTGTGGGGCTTCTTCATGGTCAAATGAAATCTTCTGAAAAGGAAGAGGTCATGGAGCAGTTTCGCATTCATGAGTTGGATATCTTGGTTAGTACCACCGTGGTTGAAGTCGGTGTGGATGTTCCCAACAGCACGATCATGGTAATTGAGGATGCCAATAGGTTCGGCCTTTCCCAGTTACATCAGCTCAGGGGACGAGTTGGTCGAGGTTCTCAACAAAGCTACTGCATCCTTGTCGCTGATACGAAATCGGAAGATTCTCGTGCACGAATTGAAGCGATGGTTAAGACCACTGACGGGTTTGAAATTGCAGAGATTGACCTTCAACTGCGTGGCCCAGGCAGCATGTTGGGAACCCAGCAGTCTGGAAACCTAGATTATAAAATTGCTGATTTGGTTCAGGATGGAAGGCAGCTTGAGGTCGCACGCCGGGCTGCATTCAGGCTTATTGAAAGTGATCCTCAATTGGCTCTCCCGGCACACAGAGGTATTTTGGAGAAGGTTCGTCAAAAGCGAAGCGATATGGCCGTAGTTGCGATGTCCTGATATCTGCTCGATCAAAGCCGAAACCGATCTCTATCTGAGATAATGTTCTTGTGCAACTCACAGTCGAGCAAGTTCTTTTCTTTCACCTGAATGGATATTTGTCCATTCCGACTCCCTTAACCGATGATGCGGAATTGGCTTGGATGCGCGAGGTCTACGACCGGATCTTTAGTGAAAGAGCAGGTCGAAACGTTGGCGATCAATTTGACCTTGCGGGAACTGACGAAGAAGGAAAGGAAGCCTCGCTGCCTCAGATCCTCAATCCAGCAAAGTATGCGCCAGAATTGCTGGAAGGGAAGTATGTCCAGGTAGTCGACTCCATTGTAAAGCAACTCTTTGGTCCAGAAGCTGGTTCTGGCATTGGTCACGCCATCTTCAAACCGGCTGGAAATGGAGCGGCGACTCCTTGGCATCAGGATGAGGCCTACTGGGATCCCAATTTCCAGTATTACAACGCTTCCATTTGGATGCCTCTCCAAGAAGCCACTGTAGAGAATGGTTGCTTATGGTTTAAGCCAGGAAGTCATGAGTGGCCGATCCTAGAGCATCGTCCTATCGGTGGCAATGCCAAGATTCATGGTTTGGAAATGGTTGATCTGGACAAGGTTCAAGGAGCAGTTGCTTGCCCTCTTCCTCCAGGCGGCATTACCATTCATCGCAATCGCACTGCTCATTTTGCGGGCCCCAATGTATCTTCTATCCCCAGACGGGCATTGATCTTAGGAGGTGGATTAGCAAACCGCCCATACCCCGCTGAGCGAAGATTCCCTTGGAATGAGATTAAGCACACGGCTCGGGATGATCGGGCCAAATCTGTTCAGGACTGATTTTTCGGCGCTTCGGCCCTCTTCCTTTTTGCTTCTTGCTGCCTCCATGTATCGCGGCAGCGCTTGCAACAGGTAGGGGGCCATTTTTCTGCACATGTGGGACACATGTAGTAGCCCTTTCCACAAATTGAGCACTCCTTGAGGCCTTCTGCCGTCAGGCCGCATCCTGGGCAGTTTCCAAACTTAGTACTGGGCTGGAGGTTTTGATCCAAACCAACCCGTTCGTCGAAGATATAGCAATCTCCTTCGTAAAGTTGATTTGGATACTCGGCAAGGTAACCGAGAATGCCGTCTCGAAGTTGATAGACCTTCTCAAACCCCCTGGTATGCATCGCCATGATCGCTTTCTCACAGCGAATTCCACCGGTGCAGTAGATCATCACAGGTTGATCTTTGGGCAAATCAGCATTGTCGAGATAGGTATTCCAGTCGGCAAAAGTCTTTAATTGCGGGTCTATCGCACCCTTAAACTTGCCGGTCAGGGTCTCGTAGGTATTCCGTGTGTCTATGAGGACGGGAGGATTCTCAGACGACAACATTTCGTGCCATTCCTTGGGTGAGAGGTGAGAATTTTCAGTGATCTCGGGGACCAAATCTGGCCGTTTGAGTGTGACAATCTCCTTTCGAACGTCCACTGTTAGGCGTCGGAAAGGTCTCACATCCGACGTTGAATCTTTGAACCGAATATCATCGGTTCCGACCCAATCACACATTGCGGTTTTGAACTGCTCGATGGATTCGGTTGTCCCAGCAACGGTGCCGTTAACGCCTTCACAAGACACCAGCACCAATCCACGCATATTCCGCTCACCCATCCAACCCAAGATCTCCGTTCGAAGCGGAGCAATCTTGGCTTCTTCAATTGGAATGAAGCGATAGAAGGCGGTGATATGCCACACGGCAGTTTCGATCATTCATTGAAAGTACCCCGCTGTTCGACTTACAAAATAGAGAGGGGTCCGACTTTCTGTCGAACCCCACAAAGCTAACATGCTTTTTTACTTACTTGGCGAGCGCTTCATCAATCGCATCGAGAACAGCCTTGCTATCAGGAGCATCACTGCTTCGGAATCGTTTGAAAACTTTTCCATCTTTTCCGATGACAAACTTGGTGAAATTCCATTCAATGTCGTCCTGCCGATCGCTATTCGCAATAAGCCACTTGTAGAGTGGGTGTTCATCATCGCCTTTGACAGAGATTTTCGAGAACATGGGGAAGGTCACATCAAACTTTGACGTGCAGAATTCCTTAATCTCCTGATTGCTTCCTGGTTCTTGCGCACCAAAATTGTTGGCTGGGAATCCCAAAACCACGAGGCCCTTTGTCTTGCGTTCCTTGTAAAGTGCTTCTAATCCCTTGTATTGGGGTGTGTAGCCGCACCGACTTGCAACGTTTACGACAAGAAGAACTTTGCCCTTGAACTTTGCCAAGCTCATTGACTTTCCGTCGATGTTCTCCATCTTGAAATCGTAGATGGTCTTTTCACCAGGAACTGGGGTGGAGTGGGGGGCAAATGCCATGGCTAGGCATCCGGCAACAGCGGCGAATACAGTAAGAGACGAGAGGGTATTCATGGCTAGTGGAGTCTACGGTGATTATTCCGAATTCGTTCGGTTTGAGTTTCCTAAGGTCATGACAGGGCTAGACCGCCCTGTCATGAATTGTTGTCAGGCATCCATCGTCGCAAGACGATAGAGAATGTGAGCATAAATTCGACTCATTTTAAACAAATGTTCGACTTTGAGCCGTTCGTCGGTCTCGTGGGCACGTCCGTCTCCTTCCCAACCTGTTCCAATACTGACTGTATTGGGAATTGCTCTTGCGTACGTTCCCCCACCCATGGTTCCCGGTTTCTTTCGTTCTCCGGTTTCCTCTTCGTAGACATCGACAATGGTGGTCACTAGTGGATGATCCAGGGGGAAGTAGAGAGCTGGGCTGTCTCGTGTGACCTTTAGCTTGAAACCGCTAGACAGTGTGGCCAGATAATCCTCACACATCTTTTGGAGTTGCTCGCCAGTCCAAGTGGCTGGATAGCGAATGTTGTAAAGCATGTTTAGCTCGCTATCTTCTGTCTTTATGATTCCCAAATTACAGGTCAGATCGCCACTTGCTTCATCTGAGCCACTGATGCCCAGACCGACGCCTCCAACATGGGCCATTTCCAGAAGCTCAGCAAAATAGGTTTCTGTACTTAGCGGCGAGATCTCCATGAGGAACCGGAATATCCGGATTGCCGCCGAATCTCCAAAAAAGGGATGGGCGCCATGACACGCTTTACCGATCGCATAGATTCCGAGTTCGTCACCATCCCAAGAGTAAGAAACGTTTCTGTCCCAACTGTCAGCCAGCTTTTCCTCTACGAACTTTCGCACTGTGGGATGAACCCGAACTTTGGCATCACAGGAGTCGATGACGATATTTGGCCTTTGCCCCCCTTCGATGCTGATCAATTCGAGTTCACCATTGCAAAGCGGCACTGATACCTCCAAATTGGCTATGCCCTTCTCACAGTGGTAAAGAGGCCACCCAGAATCTGGGGCGACACCAAACGTGGGTGCTTCTTCTGTCTGAACATATCGGGCAACACAGCCAAATCCAGATTCTTCGTTACATCCGAACACTTGTCGCATTCGAGCGGGGATCTCCGGGAAACACTCTTTGATGGCCCGCATGGCATAAAAGGACGCCATTGTTGGTCCCTTGTCATCGGTCGATCCACGAGAATAAATGTAGTCCCCATCGATCTCGGCACCAAAGGGTGCATGCTTCCAACCGGGGCCAACTGGAACGACGTCTAGGTGGCCCAAAGATACGATTAGGCGCTCACCCTGCCCAAATTCACCGTAACCAATATAGCCTTCCAGATCAGTGGTCTGCATGCCGTACTTTTCGGCAAGTTCAAGGGCGAAATCAAGCGCCTGACGATTCTCTAAACCAAACGGAGCATTATCGCTGGGCTCAGATTCTATGGACGGAATCTGAAGCATTTTGATCGTATCGTCGAGCAGTTCTTGTTCGTGGGCACGTAGCCAGTCCTGAATCTTTTGCACCATAGGGTCTGCCATAAGTGGACTTTACCCTTGAGCCGATTGAGGTGCGGCATAGCAAGCCAATTTCCGGGTATTACGCTAGCCGTAATGTCAGAGCAGGCAATTCGATCCGCATTTCTTAGTCGATTTGGTCATGAACCAACGGTCGTGGGTTTGGCACCCGGTCGTATCAACCTCATTGGAGAACACACCGATTACAATGACGGGTTTGTCTTTCCTGCTGCCATAGACCGTGGACTCTGGATTGCTGCCTCAGAGGTCGATGATCTCTCCAATGTGAGCTCTGGACAGATGAATGATGGGGAGCCATTCGATGTCGAAAAAGTCGTTCCAGGCTTTACTTCCAGTTGGTCGAAGTACCCAGCTGGAATGGGATGGGCAATGCAAGGCAAAGTCGGACATAGTCTTTCGAACTTACAGGCTTGCATTGACAGCACAATACCGATTGGCAGCGGTGTCAGTAGTAGTGCAGCTCTAGAGATGGCCTTTGGGGTGGTTTGGAACCACATTAATCATCTCAACCTTGACCTTCAGACTTTGGCTAAGTTGGGACAGGTCTGCGAGAATCAATTTGTCGGAGTGAATAGCGGCATCATGGACCAGATGGCTTCCGCACTGGGCAAAGCTGGTCACGCTATTTTCCTCGATACCCGTTCGCTAGAGATTGAATATGCCCCGGTTCCATTGAACTTATCGGTTGTGTTGTGTGACACAAAGAAAGAGCGTGCCCTTACGACGTCGGCCTATAACGAACGAAGGTCACAATGTGAGGAAGCGAGCGCGATCATGGGGGTATCCAAATTACGTGATGCGACGATGGCGTCTTTGGAAGCGCATAAGCACCAGATGTCTGATGTTGTTTATCGGAGGGCCAAGCATGTCATTTCTGAAAATCAAAGGTGTCTCGATTTCAAAGCTGCCTTGGCATCTAATGAATATGATGCAATCGGTGCGCTTATGAAGGGGAGTCACGAAAGCCTGCAATACGATTACGAGGTTAGCTGTCCCGAATTGGATGCAATGGCCGCAGCGGCGTGGGATTCACCAGGATGCGTGGGGGCAAGAATGACTGGAGCTGGCTTTGGGGGTGCCTGTGTCGCTTTAGTTCAAACAGACCTCATTGAACGATTTACTGAAACGGTTCTGCTAAAATACGCCGGGTCCACTGGTCTAAAAGGTGAGGCGCTTTCTTGCAGTATTGTTGATGGGGCGCGAATTCTCAAAGCCTAGTAGGTCTACCTATGCGAACAGTTCCGCAAAAATAGCAGTTCACATCTCTATAGGAGAACTTTCGCGGAAAATAAGCGACTAGATGCAGGGGCAGCCTGCACTGAAAGAAACGCATTGCTCGTTGATCGCTATTCAGGGGAGCGTCAATCGGAGTTGGAGGATGAAGATATGTTCCACTGGGAACAAACTCCGACGAGGTTATGGGCAACTATGAATCGTTTCTGTTCAGTCTCTATGAGGGAGGGGCTGAATTAGACAGATAAGGGGTGGTTTATGACAAGTTATTCGGCTTTTACGATTGAGCGTGCACAAAGAGCAATTCGACTTACCAAGCGCGAAATCGAAGTTTTAAGTTTAATTGCGCAAGGCTGTAGCAGCAAAGAAGCAGCTGAGGCGCTCTACGTCTCAAAGAGGACTGTTGATTTCCACTTGGCCAATATTTACGACAAGCTGCAAGTTAACAACCGGGTGCAAGCGTTCCGGGCAGCAACCAGACTTGGCTTGATTCCCTTTGAACCGACGTTTAACCGCGGCAAAGACGCTTGATATAACATTTTCATAAAGGCTGAGAGACCACGGCAAGTTTGATTTCAGGCATACCGTTCTATCAAGATTGCGATCATACTTGATCCGTGGGAAACAGTCCTGTTCGTTATTTAGACTCAGACGAAGTCAAGGCTTCTCGTCCCAACGGGGCTGTGCATCCAAGGGTTCAAATTGCCGACGACTTTGTTGTGCTTGCTGCGACTCTTCGTAGGATTTTCCCACTGTCCCACCCCGATAGCTACATCTGTATCCAAGATGGAGCAGGTAAGGAAGTCGGTGTCTTGAGGACCATGGTGGGGCTCGAGCCGTCTTCGGACTCAATAATTCGGGAAGAGCTTGATCGACGCTATTTCACACCCGAAATCCATCAAATCGAAGCTCTCAAGCAAGAGGCTGGCATGTGGCGATTTGATGTGCAGACTCAGCGAGGGGCCACGCGCTTCTTCGTTAGGAATTGGAGGGACAACGCGCATGAAATCAGTCCCAATCGGTGGCAGATTCTCAGTGTTGATGGAGCCCGATTTGAAATCTCCAATCTTGAGGCTTTAGATGCCAAGAGCCAGCGACTCCTCGACCAACTTCTATAACACGGTACTTGGCTGGATTTACCCATCCAAGTGTGCGCTTTGCGGTTCATTGTCAAACATGAACCCGTGCATCCAGTGTGTGGGTGAAATGCGCCCTTGGGACACGCCGTTTGTTTATTCGCCGGACGGTTACTTGGATTTTCGAGGCTGCCTTTATCGCTATTCAGGTAGGGCAGGGCAGGCCATCCGATTGCTAAAGTATCAACGGAAGACCAGCCTGGCTCCTTTTCTTGCCAGCACTCTTTTCGAAGCGATCAAGCACGAAAATCTCGATTGCGATTTGACTGTTCCGATTCCAATTCATTGGAGGCGATTGACCTGGCGAGGATTCAATCAGGCCGACCTTATGGCCATGAAACTCGATAACGTTTCCAACGTTGTCCGCCGGAGTAGGCCAACGCAACCTCAAGCTGGATTAACCGCCGATCAACGGTCCAAGAACCTGGAAGACGCCTTTGAAGTTACGGGTTCCGTGAATGGTCTGCGGATCCTTTTAGTCGACGATGTAGTGACCAGCGGAAGAACGGCAAACGAATGTGCCAAGGCTCTTAAGCTAGCTGGCGCTATTGAAGTCGGTATTTTGGCCTTTTGCGGCGATACGCTTTCTCCTTTCACTGAAAGTAGTAACGACTTGTACCATGATCGCGAATAGCAATGCGCCAACAGAAACATTGGCTGTCAGAGTGGCATTTGGAAGCCATCCAGTTAGTTTGTAAACCAAGAGTTGGTTATAGGTCTCTGCTTGATCGTGGATTCCCAAAGCTTGTCGCACTTGCCAATGCCAATGTGTACAAATACAGTATCCCCATCCAAACCAATAACCCAAAACCAACCATGAAAAGAGAGTGAGGCTCATGCAGACGAGATTGAGCCTTCTGGTCTTCGGAAACAGACCGCCAAAAACATTGAGCAGAATGATAAGGGTATGAACAACGAAGAAAATTCCGTCTAGCAACAAGAGTTCAATTCGGTTCACGGATAAAGAGTATTTCGTTTTGAGTTCGTTGATGGTCCCGAAATTCTGGGACCGATTTGACGAGGAACTGAGGGAAGTGGAGCTTAGAAGCCCCCCCTTACAGTTGCAACGGCGAATGCTGCCATCCCTTCTGACCTTCCAATACTTCCCAGTCTCTCGTTAGTTGTAGCCTTAACGTTGATTCGGCTAGCTTCGATGGCAAGGGCTATTGAAATGACCGATCGAATTTCATCAGCCTTTTTCATTATCTTTGGCGACTCCGAAATAAGCGTCATATCTAAATTGATGATCGTCCATCCGGCATGTCGAACCAACTTTCCGACTTGCTCGACAAACACAAGTGAAGAACAGTCTTTCCATTGAGGATCTGTGTTTTTGAAATGTTGCCCAATATCGCCCAACGATGCCGCACCAAGCAACGCGTCGCATGCAGCATGAAGCAGAACGTCGGCGTCGCTATGACCATCCAAGGCCGGGTGATCAGGGAAGTGAAGCCCACCGAGAAATAGTTTTCGACTGGGATCTGGGGAAATCGGGTGAATATCATAACCGATTCCGGTCCTCGTTTCCCCAGCACCGACAATGGATCGAGCTCTAATCAGATCTTCCGGTGTCGTAATCTTGAAATTATTAGGTTCTCCATCCACGATCGTAGGACTAATCCCGATGGCTTCGAGCAGGGCCATTTCATCTGTGGCTCCGGGACTGCTCAATTCATTTGCTTGTAGTAGGAGCGTCCGTCTGGCACCCTGTGGAGTTTGCATCGCTACGAGACGTGATCGATCCAGTGTCCTGATGCCCTCATCAGACTTCTCCTTAATGGTATCCACGACGGGTAAGGCCGCAGCTGCAGCTCCAGAAGTCTGAATGCCTTTGATTGTGTCTGAGATGATTCGATTCGATACGAAAGGCCGGGCCGCATCATGAATGAGAATAATTTCTGCGCCTTCTGCTGCCAATACGGCTTGGAGGGAACTTTCCTGGCGAGTGTTACCACCACATATGACTCTAACGCGAGCTGGAAGGAGAGCGACTAACTCCTCGATCTTGTCAGCAGAAGTCACCAGAATCACGGCATCTATTTCGGGATGATTTAGGAAAGTGTCCAGTGACCATCGCCACACAGGTTTGCCGGCAAGGAGAGCCTCTGTTTTATCTGCGCCAAATCGTGCTCCCCGGCCGGCGGCCAAAATTGCGGCTACTGTCATCGAGATCCTTATCTACCGTTGGTTGGCTTGCGTCTGTTTCGGATCTCGTACGGTGGATCCTCTTCGTCAACCTCGCCAAAAATCATTTTGCCACGTTCGGTTTGAATAACCTGCGTTACGATCACACGAACGTTTTCACCGACATGAGGCTTTCCATTTTCAACGACGACCATGGTTCCATCTTCGAGATAACCCACTCCCTGGCCGATTTGATTTCCCTCACGGATGATGTGAAGCTCGAAGGATTCTTGAGGAAGCACATTTGGTCGAAGGGCTAGAGCCAGATCGTTAAGGCTCATCACGTGGACGTCTTGTATTTCAGCCACTCGACGTAAGTTGAAGTCGTTGGTAACAATGTCAGCCCCCATCGCTTTGGCTAATCGAACCAATCTTGCATCCACGCCATCGTTCTGTTCAGGAGCAAGTTTGTCATGGATTGTAGTCTCAACGTCGAACTCATTCCTCATATGGTTGAGGACTTCTAAACCTCGTCGGCCTCGTTGTCGTTTGAGCGCATCATGACTGTCTGCAATGAATTGCAATTCTTCCAAGACAAAACCTGGAACATACATTTCTCCGGATAAGAAGCCAGTTTTTGCGACATCGTAAATGCGACCATCGATGATGACGTTCGTATCAAGAAGTTTTATTCCACTTCGACGGCGCTTGACAGTGCCTCGTGACCACGGAAGGAACTCAGCGATAGACTGCAAAGTGTAAATCGAAAGGGCACAGAGTCCAACGGTAACGGCAAGAATCAAAAGGGCTCTGTATTGGGCAGGAATGTCCAAAGGCTGGAAGAGTAACAGAAACGGAACAGAAGCAACCAATCCCAGAAAAACACCGACGAAAACGGTGACCTTATCACCCACTTCCATTCGGTCCCAACGCATTCCGATCCGTTCGAGTCCGCGAACAAATCGAACCCCTACAAAAGATCCGACCATGGCTCCCAAGAGTGCAAAGGGCGGAACCGTCGTGTAAACATTCTTATGAAGAGGTTCGAAAGGCGTGTTATCTTTGTGGACAATTAAAAGATTGCTTACCAACCGGTAGAGCAGATCAAGCGCTGCTGGCGCAATGGAACCAAGTAGAAAGCCTCCAACCGTGGCAAACAACAGTACGATAACTGCCTTGACAGCAGCCATAGGACCGCTGATGAGGTGAAACTCGCGTCTGGTTTTGGATTGCCGTCTCATCTTGAATTAGTTTCTACGTGTACTAAGTACGTCAATTTTTGCTTCTTCCAAAAAGGTAAACGAAAAAGCAGCGTCAACGTTCCCTTCTGCAAGTTTAATGTGCCCGGCTGAAATCTGGTTTTGGTCGCTTGTGGAGTCTACTCCTATCCAGTTATGACCATCCCAAGCTTCTGCCCATGCGTGATAATAAAAGGTACCGTCCCAATTAACCAAACCGCTTGCCAATCTTGCCGGGATTCCCGCAGATCGAAGCAAAGTTACGGTCAACGTCGCATAATCCCGGCAAACACCCTCTTTGGAATCCAGAACTTCAGTCGCATCACGTAAGACTCCAATGCCTGCATTGGGCTTCATGTTGTCATATACGTAGCGCTGTATGGCGAATGCCGCAGTTTGTACATCCGGCTTGCCCAGGGTAATCGATTTTGCCAATTTCTTAAACTTGGGTGACTGAACTGGCATGTTCAAGCTTGGGGCCAGCCACTCAGCCTTGGTTTTGCCGGCATCCAGAATTGATAGCGATTTGGATTCACGATATTGAACAGGATGTATGTCAATTTCCCAAACGTTGCCTACTCTTTTGGCCGTTTGGAATGAATCAGATGGGACTGATTTCAATCCCTTCGCCTGTAGGTTGATCTTGAGTTCGGACAAGTTTGCTGGATCCTCGATCGGTTTCGACGTCTTGATACTCGTCGAAAAGGCCAAATCGGTCGAAGGCTCATAGGCGGAGTTGGACGATAGCGCAACTTTTTGAGATACCGGAAGGAGAATAATTCCAGCTGGCCCCTCAACTTTAACCAATTCGCCCTTTGCACCAACGAAAACACGCATCGTGCTTCGAGGGTCGGTGACTTCAATCAGTGTTGCATTGACAGTTTTGCTTCGAACGGTCGTTGTCTTCTTTCCCAGGATTGTAACTGTGTTCGTGATTAGCGATGCGGTAGATGGATCAAAGACATAGAATGATTTTGCTGAGCCGGATTTGATTGAGCCGTTTAATACCAATGTCAATGGATCGTCTATGACACGCCGATCAGTCGGTAAACGGAGTGTCTTGTGAGTCATTCCACCGCCATTGGAAATATTCAGTGCGATGGATTTTTTGTCGAATACGGCAGAAACAATGGATGTACGTCCACCACTTGCCGTAGAGGACCACATTTTGATCGGCGTTCCGGATGGAGTTGACCAAGATTTTGTGTCCATCACAATCGACATGGAGGTTCCGAGAAGACTCGTGTCCATGACTGTCCGGGAGTCACTTCGAATGATTTTGTGATTACCGATACCGTCAGAATGGGAATCGTACGAGGAATAACCAATCTTCTTCCCTTTGATGTACATCCCAAGGTAGGTAGTTTCCGCCTGGACAGATAGGGGTGTCGAGAGCAAAAGGAGGAAAAAGGCGGATTTCATGGTCGTTTAGTTCATACCGTCCTCAGCCTCGAAAAGTTCGAACGTTCTAAAATCGTTTTACCTTTTGGAATTTATCGAGGGGGGTGAACCGTCGGATTGTTGGTTGGATTTCATCCATGTCGGCAATAATCGTGGCTTGACACCAGAATGAAACCGCAAGTAGAGTCCCATGGCCTATAGATTAGAAGCAATCTAGCCGAATTGAGCACAATGCGCGTCAGACAATCGTAGAGCGGATTTAGGCTCAGCAAACGAAACAAGGAAATATGGCAAAGAAACTCGTCATCGTCGAATCGCCTGCCAAGGCTAAAACAATTGGAAGTTACTTGGGCAGCGATTATGATGTTCAGGCAAGCGTTGGGCACATCCGTGACCTCATGCCCAATGCAAAAGGACTCCCAGCAGATCTGAGGAAGAAATGGTGGGCTGACTATGCCGTTGATGTTGAGAATAACTTTGAGCCGTTCTATGAAGTTCCGCCAGAAAAGGCGGCTCAAGTCAAGAAACTCAGAGATGCTCTGAAGGGAAAAGATACTCTCGTTCTCGCAACTGACGAAGACCGAGAAGGTGAGGCGATCTCGTGGCACCTTCTCGAAGTTTTGAAGCCGGGTAAAGCAGTCACTGTTAAACGTATTGCATTCCACGAAATCACCAAAGAGGCGATCCTGAAGGCGATGGATTCGCCACGAACGGTCGATACCGATCTGGTCGAGGCGCAAGAAACACGTCGAATCTTGGATCGCCTATACGGCTACACGCTTTCGCCGGTTCTGTGGTCTCGTGTTACTAAGAATCTCAGTGCCGGTCGAGTACAAAGCCCTGCTGTAAAGCTCATTGTTGAACGAGAGATAGCACGTCGAAACTTCCGTGGAGCTTCTTATTGGGATCTTAAGGCGGAGTTTTCGAGCGATCGCCAGAAATTCTCTGCGGAACTCAAGCAGGTAGATGGTGTCCGTGTTGCAACGGGAAGTGATTTTGACGACACTACCGGAGAATTGAAAGCAGCCAAAGACCAAAAGGTCGTTCTTCTCGATCAAAAGTCAGCGGGTGAACTTGCAGAAATCGCTAAATTGGCCAAGCCTTACCAAGTTTCAAGGCTCGAAACAGTTGAAGGATTTGAGCGGCCCGCCGCTCCCTTTATGACTACTACCCTCCAGCAAGACGCTAACCGTAAGTTTGGCTACAGCGCTGATCGCACGATGCGCATTGCCCAGGGGCTCTACGAAGGTATCGATCTCGGTGGCGAGCAGGTCGGTTTGATCACCTATATGCGTACAGATAGTCTTACCCTTAGCGGCGAGGCCTTGGGTCGTATTCGAGATTTGATCAAAAGAGAGTATTCGGACTGCCTGCCTGACAAGCCTCAAAATTACACCAATAAGGTCAGAAACGCTCAGGAAGCTCACGAAGCTATTCGCCCTACTGATGTTAACCGTCGCCCGGAAAAGGTTGCTCGGTTCCTGAATGAGGATCAGCTCAAACTGTACACCTTGATCTGGCAACGTACAGTCGCGTCTCAGATGAAGCCTGCTCGAGTCTTAAGAACCGAAGCAGACATCTCAACCGATGCTTCTGGTAAGAGACTCACTTTCCTTGCTACCGGGAAACAGATCACGTTCGAAGGATTTCTTCGAGTCTACTTAGAGGGTCGCGACGATGAAAACGATCCCAATGAGCGTAAACTTCCAAACTTGCGTGAGGGGTTGGAAGTTGACTTGGTCAAATTGGATGCCTTGGGGCATCAAACAAAACCACCTGCTCGGTATACCGATGCAACGCTCATCAAGAAACTGGAAGAGCAGGGAATTGGTCGTCCTAGTACGTACGCTTCAATAATTTCAGTGATTGTGGATCGCGGGTATGTCCGGAAGCAGGGCAAACAGCTTATTCCGACTTTTAAGGCTTTCTTAACGATGGAAGTGCTCGAAAACAACTTCCATGAGTTGATGGATCTTGGGTTTACGGCGAAGATGGATGATTCGCTGGATGACATTGCAGAAGGCAAGGAAAACTCGAAGCATTACCTAACAAGCTTTTTCTTGGGAACGACTGAAAAGCCCGGATTGAAGGGAATGGTTGAGTCGCGAAAGAAGGACATTCCTTATCCTGCCTTTATAGTAGGGGCATCGCCTGAGACCGAGGAACAGATTCTCGTCAGGACAGGAAAGGACGGCAACCCATTCATCCAGATTGGAGAGGGCGACGCAAAGCGCTATGCGAACGTGCCAGATGATCTCGCACCGGCTGATCTAACCATTGAAAAAGCTATTGAACTGCTTTCTCAAAAGAAAGTTGAAGCTGAATCGATTGGGATTGACCCTTCCACTGGTCGTCGTCTCCTACTTCGAAATAGGCAAGGCTATTACCTTGAGGTCGAGAGAACTGCAGAAGAGCTGGAAAGCAAGGAGAAGCCAACTTGGATAAGTTTGCCGCCCAACGTTGACCCGCATTGCCTAACTCAAGACGAATTGGATTATCTTTGTGCAATGCCGAAGACCATTGGCAACCATCCGGAGAGTGGATCGCCAATCCAGTTCAGGATCGGCAAGTACGGTCCATATGTCGAGTGTGGATCAGATCGACGAACGGTCGAGGATTGGCGGTCTGCTCAGAACATGTCAGTTGAACAGGCACTTGAAATCCTTGCTCAGCCAAGGTTTGGAGCGAAGAGAGCCGCTCCCGTTCCTTTTAAGGAGTTTGGGGTCTTAGAAGGGGCCGCCGGACCTGTCAAGGTGCTTGCTGGTCGCTTTGGACCTTACATTACGGATGGTGAAACAAACGTGACCTTGCCGAAAGCAATCTCACCTGATAGTGTCACTCCAGAGCAGGCTGCTGAACTCTTGGCTGCGAAGCGAGCTGCTGGACCTTCAGCCAAACGACCCGTACGAAAAGGGAAGGCTACTGCTGCCAAGAAGTCGACAACCAAAGCCGCAACTGCTAAAAAAGCTCCGGCAAGAGCGAAGAAATCGTAATTCGACAGGGGCGACCATACGGTTACAAAAAGAGGCAAGCATCTTAGACGCTTGCCTCTTTTTGCTTGCGAACTTCTTCTTTTAAGGTTACTTGGGGTCTGAAGACCGGCGATTACGATCCGTACGATACTTCTCGATTAAATCAATGGCCAGATCTGGGCCGTGCCAGCCAACTACATCCACGTTCTTCTCCTCAAGGTCCTTGTAGACCTGGAAGAAATGCATGATCTCCTTGGTAGTGTGATCGTTGATATGCGAAATGTCGGTTCGAGTTCCGTATCGCGGATCCTTTGTGGCAACACAGAGGATTTTTTCGTCCGGCCCCTTTTCATCCCGCATCTCAAGAACTCCGATTGCACTGGCCTCGATCACACAACCTGGAAAAGTTGGGTGAGTAACCAAGACTAGTACATCGAGCGGGTCTCCGTCCAAATACTTGGTTTGGGGGATGTATCCGTAATCGAATGGGTAGAAGAGGGGTGAATAGAGAACTCGGTCCAAATGGATGAGACCAGTTTCCTGATCAACCTCGTATTTGTTGGTACTGCCCCTCGGAATTTCGATTATCGTGTTAAATTTATCTGGTGCGTTGTTTCCTATCTTGGCGTTCAAGAGGGACATGGTAAGTTCAGGGTACCTGCTGGGAGGTTCAAACTTGATCTGAAATGGATTTCTGATCTCCCTCTTTTCGAAAGATTTAGATCAGCTCGCCACGAAGCCCCCAAAGGTGACTACTAACGATCTTCACTTGGGCTAATCGACCAGTTCTCTCTGCTGATCCAGCGAAATGAACCATCTTGTATTCGCGGGAATATCCTTGTAGTACCTGCGAATTCTTAGGAGATGGGCCCTCCACCAAAACTTCAAGAGTCTTCCCGATCAGCGTATCGTTGATCTCGCATGTGATCTTGTTCTGGAGGTCGATCAGCCGACTAAGCCGTTCTTTCTTAACCTTTTCGGGGACCTGATCTTTACGATCCCCAGCAGGGGTGCCAGGACGAATAGAGTATGCGAACATGTAAGCACCATCGAATCGAATCTCTTCGACGATCTTCAAGGTGTTCTCAAATTGTTCATCGGTTTCGCCGGGGAATCCCACGATGATGTCAGTGGTCAATCCAATGCCAGGCATGCGTGACCGTAGTTCATCGATAATCTTTCTGTAAGAGTCCACGGTGTAGAGCCGATGCATCTCTTTGAGCATTGAGTCATCGCCCGATTGGATTGGCATGTGGCATTGCTCCATCACTTTTGGACAATCTCGAATGGTTTCAATCAAGTCGGTTCGGAAATCTCGAGGATAGGGCGACATGTACCTTAATCGTTCCAATCCCTCGATTTCACTAAGTTTCCAGAGCAATTGACTAAAGGGAACTCGACCTTCGACGAGGTTTTTGCCATAGGAGTTCACCGTTTGACCTAGCAAGGTGATCTCTTTAGTCCCTCCTGCGGCAAGCATGGAAACTTCCTCGACCACGTCTTCTGTCGGGCGCGACCTTTCCCGGCCACGAGTTGTTGGGACGATGCAGAAGGTACAGAATTTGTCGCAGCCATACTGAATTGGCACAAATGCTTTGAGTTTGGGAGAGCGTCCAAGGTGCCGTTGGGGCACGGACTCCACGATGTTTCCTTTACGTTCAGGAAGATCGACCCGCTTTTGGAACTTACGCCGCTGGGCCGCCTCTTCAACCAAACCTGGAAGCTGACCTATATCCCCGGTTCCCAGTACAAAGTCAACGTGGGGGGCTCGGCGTTTGATTTCGTCCGCTCGGGCTTGGGCCATGCAACCACAAACTCCAATGATCAGATCTGGCTTGGCTTTGCGCAACGGCTCAAGTTCACCAAGCATCGAAAACGCTTTATCTTCGGGCTTTTTTCGTACACTGCAGGTGTTTAGAAGGATAACCTGGGCTTCCAGCATTGCGGACGCCCGTTCAAAACCGATCCCTTCAAGATACAACCCAAGTTGCTCACTGTCTTCCTCATTCATTTGGCAACCCCAGGTTTGAATGAAATAAGTTCCACGCCTGGCTCGGGGCCTTTCAGAGCGTAGTAGGTTGTCGGGGCTTAAGAGAGGTGTGGACACGTGTTCGCTTTAATTTTGATACTGGCATGAGGGGCGAGATTACGCCTATTTTGCCGAGATTGGAGGATTCACTTAGGATACCGGAACGGAAAAGACCCGGCAACTTGTTGCTATTCGTTGGTGTGCCATGGCGTCTTTGTCGAATCCTGATCGTCCGGTTACGTATACTCAAGCAGTGAAGGCAATCCTTCTTAATCGCATACTGCTTATTCTTTCGTTCGTTGGCTTGTTTGTTGCAGGAGCCTTGACCATAGAAAAGCTTCTCAACGTTGATCTCCCTTGTGGTGAGTCGCACGGTTGTGCGACTGTGGCAAAAGATCCAAGCTCCATGCTGTTTGGCGTGATCCCAGTAGCCTATATTGGGTTGGCCGGATATCTCTTATTCGCGGGCCTTGCGGTTGCTAGGACCATGGGGAAGGCTAACGACGAAAAGTTAACCACATACGGCTTCTATGCTTCTGTGGTTGGAGTCTGTTACAGCCTCTATCTTCAATATCTTTCGTTCTTCCATATCCACGCAATTTGTCCTTACTGTTTGACGTCGGCAATCACGATGATCGCAACTGTAACTGCGTACTTCTTGCTGAAAGGAACCATCGGCAAAGAAGTATTGGAGCCAGGTGAAATGGGCAAGCTGGACATGTGGCTTGTGGGTGGGTTGCCGCTCGTAGTGCTTTTAAGCCTGGGAATGATGGCTTCCAGTGATCAATCTGTTCATACTGGGAAACTGGTCGGAGCAACAATTACCGACCCAACCTATGATGACCTGGTTCCCAAAATGCCAAAGGTTTTTGGGCCAGAGGATGCCGCGATGACCATTGTTGAGTTTGCGGATCTGTGTTGTCCTGCATGTCAAGACAAATCGCCAAAGGTGAAGCAATTCGCTTCATCACACTTTGGCAAGGTGAAGATCGTTTTCCGTGATTTCCCTTTGAATATGCATCCATTAAGCCGAGTGGCAGCCGCTGTCGGCGAGATTGCTCACGAGAAAGGGAAGTTCTGGGATTATGCGCTCTCGGTGATGGGATTGAATCGTCAACCGGAGTCTGCTGCCGAAATCCTAGATCTAGCTAAAGGTTGTGGTCTTGATCCGAAAGAGATTCGGACACGATTGAAAGACACGAAAGATCCAGTATTTCAGCGTGTGACTGACGATTTGAACTTGGGACACCAAGTGGGTGTTAATTCCACGCCTACTTTCTTTGTTTTGACTAAGGGACATAAAGCTGAATCCTGCGGACCCAAGGAGATCATGGATCTCTTGGCAAGCAAGCAGTACGAGAGCATTCTCAAGCCTTGATGAAGAAGTCTGGACCGATCCTTGTTGCCATGTCAGGCGGTGTCGACAGTAGTGTCGCTGCCGCCTTGCTTGTTAAGAGAGGCTATGAAGTCATTGGGCTTACAATGCAGATTTGGCAAGAAAGCCAAACTGATCCGCGTCATGCCGGATGCTGTTCCTTGGGAGCAGTAGAGGATGCTCGACGAGTTGCAAGAGTGCTGGGGATCCCACACTATGTGATGAACTTCAAAGAGGAGTTCCGCGAATCTGTAATTGATAATTTCATCGCAGAATATGCGGCTGGAAGGACTCCCAATCCTTGTGTTCAATGCAACAAGCACGTAAAGTTTGAGTTTCTACTTCAAAAGATGCACGAGCTTGGATGCGAAAAACTCGTCACTGGTCACTATGCTCGAATCCGATATGACAGCAAAGCTGATAAATATCGCCTGATGGGTGCGCGTGGTAGTGAAAAGGATCAGAGCTACGTTTTGTACTCTTTGGATCAGCGCCAGCTTCGTTCCATATGGTTCCCTTTGGGAGAAATGCCTAATAAGGCGGCAACACGCCAGCTTGCTGCTGACTTAGGGCTGTCCGTGGCGGACAAGCCTGACTCTCAGGAGATTTGCTTTGTCAGTGAGGCAGGCGGATATGCCGAATTCCTACGAAAGCACCGACCAGAAATTTTCGGGAAAGGTGAACTTGTTAGTACGTCGGGTGAAAAGGTTGGCGAACATGATGGCGTACCAGCATTTACAGTGGGGCAACGACGTGGGATTGGCTTGAGTCCGAAGAGTGGTAAGCCACTTTATGTCATCGAATTGCAGCCCAAAGAGAACAGGGTAGTTGTAGGCGGGACCGACGACTTGCTAGAAAAGGTCGTGCGGTTGGAAGAAATGTATTGGAGCGGAGATGAATCTCGCGTCGGACCTATTCGCGTCGAGGCCAAAATCCGTTACAATATGACTCCTCAAAAGGCAACTCTGTGGGGTGGGGAAGAGCCAAGGCTGGAATTTGACGATCCAGTCAGGGCAGTTACTCCCGGCCAAATCGCAGTAGCTTATAGAGGAAAGACAGTGGTTGCCGGTGGAACTATTCGGTCAAAAGCCTGAGGGAACACTAGTGATGCAACCAACGTCATGCCATTGTCCGTTCTCTAAGTAGACGGAATGCTCCAAATTGAACCTATTGGGGCGTACAATCAGAATTAGAAAGAGGAGGAATTGATATGAGCAACAACAATGACGATAGCAGTGTTCTCATCTACATGCTCGCTGGCGTAGGCTTGGGTGCCATCATCGGTGCTGCAGCTGGACTTCTGTTTGCCCCGAAGCCAGGAAACGAGCTTCGAGACGAACTGAACGACAAGCTGAAAGAGCTGAAGGGTAAGACTGAAGAGTGGATCGGGGAACAGCGAACCAAGCGAGCTGTTGACGGCGCAGCCGAAGAACTCGGCGTCTAATAAACAACCTGATGCCAGGCTGGAGAATTGCCTTGTGGATGGTCATCGTTTTGGCCATTCTGATGTTCCTTTACTATGTAAGGGGAATTCTCCTGCCCTTTGTGATTGCGTTTGCAATCAGTGCGGTTCTTGAACCGACGATAAAGAAATTGAGGCTGAAAGGATGGCCACGCCCTTTGGCGATTTGGTCCATCTTCTCAGCCTTTATTCTTGTGGTTGTTGGCTTGGGCATTTGGCTGACACCGATAATTTCCAACCAAGTCCTTGGCTTTAAGGCAAGGATTGACGAAGTCACGTCATCCATAGCCAAACAAGATGCCAATGAAAACTTCTTTGTCCGTTGGAACCCTGTCCTTCAAATCGAGCATGAGGCTGAGCAAGATCCGGTGGACAAATTGCTTGCTCAGAACGAAGGCATTCTCCAGAGGCTGAGCCTTCCGACAACAAAACGGGTCTGGTATGCGCAGTATATTGAGCCTCAGCGTGCGCAACTGGGTAAGTCGATCCAGAGCTTCCTGCAGGGGTTCCTCGGGATCGCCAGTGGACTTGTAAGTCATCTGCTTACTCTCATGTTCGTGCCGTTGTTAGTGTTACTGATGCTGTTTAACATGGATCAGTTCAAACGGCGGAGCGTCACGTGGATTCCTCCGTCAATTCGAGCCAACACGATCTCGATCTTGGGAGATATTGGTCAGGTCTTTTCCAGCTACCTGCGCGGAGTAACGATCGCCGTTCTGGGTTACATGACTGTCATGAGCATCTTGCTCGAAGTCATTGGTGCCCCTTACTCTGTTTTACTCGGGGTCTTGTTCGGCGCTCTCTATCTTGTGCCCTATCTCAATGTCTTGATCAGTGGGTCCTTATTAGTTGTGGTAACGGGATTGAGTGGCAGAACAAGCGGGCTTCTCTTTCACCAAACGAATCCGTGGTCCTTTGCCCTTATCCTTCTTGTGATCTATATCTTGGTGCACTTCACCTATGACTCGTTGGTTTATCCTCGAGTCGTCGGCAAGGCGGTTGGGTTAGATCCTGTCGTCAGTATGTTCGTCATCTTTAGCGGTGGAGCGTTGTTTGGCCTGGTCGGAATGATTATCGCTTTTCCACTCGCAGGGTCGGTCAAAGTCATTTTGGACCGCTTGATCAGAATTACAAGTGCTAGCCAAGAGGTCCTTGCACTACCATCTGTTCCTATCCGTCATCGATCGACACCATCCACTTGAGGCATCAAAGTGCCAACTCAAAGTGCAGTCGGCCAGCGAGGTCTTTGGCATTGAGTTCGATGGTTTGAGTCCCAGACGATAAATGAATCGTGATGCTGATGGGTTCTATCTCGAATCCAATATGTTCTCGATTTCCTGAAAACCGGAGATGGAGTGACCTATCGTCGGCCCACGCATCGACGATAGCATCGGTTGGTTTTCGTCTCTTTCGCAGTAAACCGCCATAGGCTACTTCTGCGTTTGTGATGGTGAGATTGGTGGTATTCGATTCGGCCTCTGGAATGCACGATCCTTTCCAGAGGAGTTCTCCAGCATCATCCAGGCTAAATTCACCCATTCGATAAGCTTCTCTCAGGACTTTGTCCTTGGTAATCTCGAATTCTGACTCTTGGTCAATGGTCGGTAAACCTTGAGCAATTCGATGCCAATCGAAAAGTGTCTTCGGCTTATCGAGGTGCGTCGCCAACCTCTTGTTCGTTGACAGGACGAGTCGTAAGTATTCGCGCTCTCGGTCGAATTCACAGTGACACGTCTGACACAGTAGCCCGGGGCGTGGACTGGTTTTGCCGACTGCAAACCAACGAACTTCATCCACCTGCAAAAGGCGACCGATGTAGACCTCTGCAAATCGGTAGGGATCCTCTTTACAATCCAGTAACGTGAGTTCGTCCTTTTCCCAGTAATAATCGGCGCCGCATGATTCGCAACTGGCATTTCCAGCACCTGGCTCCAAGCCGATTGCAACTCTTGCCCATTCATCAGGATAAAGATGTTTGAATCTGATCTGGGTGCTTGAATAGGTTGCATGCCAACGGCCATCAGCCAGAATATCAAACTGTGATTGACAATCCGAACAAATCCAACAGTCGGTCGATCGTTTTGAGACGTTCCTCCAGTATTCGAAACTTCTGGGTCCGAGGTGAGGATCAACCATATCGGTCATTTGGCCACTTTTGACTTCGAATCGTGCTTCGCACCGGCGACACGTCGCGATAGATTCACCAGATAGAAACCCTCTTTTGACATAGGACAGCTGACCACGACTACATTTGGGACAGATCGCCAGGGGGGCTCTGTTGTTCAAATGGGTAAGGACTCCGGCATGGCAGCATGGACACAGTCGCTCACTGATTTCACGCTTACGAATCAATCCCGATTGACAAACTGGGCAAATACCCTTCTTGATCGGCTTTGGGTCCACCAGGAGGTCGCCACAGGCGGGACAAGCTCGCTTATCAAAGCGGAAGTTTTTCAACTTCTGTAAGGTTTCATCTAAGATCTGCAGAGTTGCTTCTGGAGGATCGAGCTCAGGGCGCACCATGAGCTCCTTCAATGCCTCAACATTTTGGGGCCTTTCGACGAAGGAGAGGTTCATTCCCCGTTCGATAGCTAGTGCCAGAAGTGGATCGATTTCTGGGCGGACAACACTTAACGACAGAAGTGCAACTCCAGCCGCACGATCTGCAGCACTTGGAGGAGTTGTTCCGGTCAACAGAACGTACATCGTAGCGCAAACCGCATATATATCGGTCGCTGGGCCGCGCTTCGCACGTTCTGCCGTTTGTTCAGGTGGAGCAAAGCCAGGAGTGTAGAAAATCGTATGGTTGGTTAAGGCGTCTGCATGCCATTCGCGAGCGGATCCAAAGTCGATGACATGAACCAAGCCATCCTTATCAAGCAAGATGTTGGTGGGCTTGAGGTCACGATGAAGTACGTTCTTGGCGTGAAGTCGATCGAGGATCTCCAGGATTTGCTCGAAAATAGCCAAGGCATCTGAGATTGGTAAAGGTCCCCGCCTTCGAACGAATTCTTCAAGAGTCGTGGCGTCCCTTACGAACTCCATTGCATAGTAAGCAGTCCCATTCTCTCGGAACGTATTTCGAATCTTCGGTACGCCTTCAATTTCCAAGTGGCTAAGAACAGCTGCTTCCTCTAAAAACCTTTCTCGAAGTCGAGGACCTGTAGATTCTTGAAGTTTGATGACCAGGTCTGCCGAGCGAATCACTCCATCCGGAGCAAGCTCCTTGATAACGACCTCATCACCTCGTAACAGATCTGTCGCTCGGTAGGCAATGCCAAAGCCACCTCGTCCAAGCATCTCCAAGATAACAAAACGATCCGCCAAGTTCGATCCGATAGGTAGTGGTTTCGGATCGCTGGCCATATCGCTATTTTATCGAAACCCATCGATCATTCGTCGATAACTCTTTTGGGAATGGAACTCAATGCACCTATAATGCGCATAACTCAGAGAGTGGGCTCAATTCCTGTGTTTGGATGGGGACGGGCAAATTATCATGTTGCTAGAAGTTGTATCGCTGGTCTATCTGTTGAGCTCTGGTGTCAAATGCGCCTACGATGTTGATGTCTCCTTTGAGGGGTATCTACCCATTCTCGGAGGGAGGAATGGAAAGGCTTCCGTTGTCATGCAGGTTGAAGTGAACGGATTGCCCGCTGCTACCAACGGCAATGCTCGTGCAACCAGTGAGATCAAATCGCTGCAACTGTCGTTTAACAAGGCCGTCATGCCATTTGGACCGGAAAGTGTTCAAGAATTCTTTCCCAAGACGACTATTGAACTCACCCGATTCGGGCACATGGTCAAGACTGATGCACCGGATGTCAAGCTTCCCGTGAGGCTGCCTGGACTGGATGTTAAGAGGTTTCCAGACATTACATATCTTCCACTGGAGTTTCCAGAATCGGGAATAGAATTGGGCAAGAGTTTCAACTTTAAGAAGCCCTTTGGTGAAGCCAGTGTGAATTACACGGTGACGCCAACGAAAATCGAAGGTGACACCGTTCATCTAACGATCAAGTTAGACCAAAAGTACAGCTTGTTTGAAGATGTCCACCACAACGATGTTGCTACCACTGACGCAGCCTTTCGAATCGATACTAGCCTTGAGGGAGAAGGTTCAGCTGAATTCGATAAGAAGCATGGCGTCGTAACGAACCTCGAAGTTAAAGCCAATGCGGTTAGCCAGGTGACAAATCTTTCATCCAATGCGATCACAGTTCGAAGGTTAGAAACTGGTTTGAAAGTTCAACTTAAGAGCTCGGTCAGGCAGTAATTCCTATAAACTGGGCATCTGATGAATTACCGGCTTGTCTTTTTGGGTTCGATTGCGCTGTGTTCCATGGGCTATTCAGCTTCCGATCCATTCCCTTGGAAGGCGTCTCTTTCCCGACAAAGACGAGAAGTACTAGAGCATATCTCTGCGTCATCTCTCAAAGGGCACCTATGGTTCTTGGCTTCTGACCTCCTGGAAGGGCGAGGTTCCCCCAGCCGTGGCCTAGATATCGCCGCTGAGTACATTGCCGCGCAGTTTCGTCGGGCAGGTTTAGAGCCCGTCGGTGACGATGACTACTTCCAAACAACTACTCTCAAGGCTCGTGGATCTAATGAAGAACAGAAGGTCCGAAATGTCATCGGGGTTCTGAAAGGGTCAGACCCTAAACTTGCCAACACTTATGTGATGGTTACTGCCCATTACGATCATCTGGGGATTCGAACTGTTGCAGGCAAAGACATGATCTTTAATGGTGCCAACGACGACGGAAGTGGGACTGTTTCGGTGATTGAATTGGCAGAAGCGATTTCTTCGATGAAAGTGAAGCCAAAGCGATCCATTGTCTTCATGACATTTTTTGGAGAAGAGAGAGGAGAATTGGGCTCCGCATATTACGGGAAGCATCCAATCCTTCCTCTTAAGGACACGATCGCTGACGTAAATCTTGAACAAGTCGGGCGCACTGATGACTCTGAAGGCCCACGAGTGGGAGCTGTTTCTATCACAGGATTCGATTACTCTCAGGTTGGTGAGATTTTTGCTTTGGCAGGAAAGGCTACTGGCGTCGGTGTGCAGAAGCATCCGAGATTTAGTGATGCCTATTTTTCCAGAAGTGACAATCAGGCGGTCGCCTTCACCGGAGTTCCAGCACATACCATCTGTACTGCCTTCAGTTACCCAGATTATCATCGAGCTAGCGACCATCGGGACAAGGTCGACTATGAAAATATGGCTAAAGTAGATCGAGCGGTCGCATTGGGGCTCATGATGATCGCAGACTCAGCAGGTGAACCCAAGTGGAATGAGGTTAATCCCAAGGTGAAATCGTATGCTAAAGCCTGGCATGACCTACATGATTTGCCAAAGCAGTAAAGATAGATTCGCAACGATTCGCTCAGGTTAAGGGCTCCAAGCAGGTTTGGAGCCTTTTGAGGCTGTCATACTTGAAAGGGTCTTATGACCCACCAGACCGTTTACGTCGTTGATTTTGGCGGCCAATACACTCAGCTCATCGTTCGTCGCGTTCGCGAGATGGGCGTGTATTCGGAGATGATCCCTTGGACCACCGCCGCTGAGAAAATTCAGAATTCCAAACCTTCTGCCGTGATACTGAGCGGAGGACCCAAGTCGGTTCTTGAAGAAGGCGCGCCCACTATTGATTTCTCCGTGTTGGAAGGGATTCCTGTCTTGGGAATTTGCTATGGCCAGCAATTGATGGCGCATCGATTGGGAGGCAAAGTCGAAAAGGTTGCCAACAAGGAGTATGGGCATCGAACGCTTGTACCCACCGATAGTGACTCTGGCACGTTAGTCGCTTCTTTGGCCGATCATCAAGTTTGGATGAGCCACGGTGATCAAGTTCTTAGCGCACCGGCTGGTTTTGTGGTTACCGCATCGACTGATACTTGTCCAATTGCGGCCTTTGAGGATCGAGCCCATCACCGATTTGGTGTGCAATTTCATCCTGAAGTGACCCATACGCCGGATGGGAAAACTATTCTCAAGCGTTTCCTATTTGATCATGCCAAATTGAGGGCAGATTGGACGAGCGAGTCCTTCATTGACGAACAAGTAGAGCTAATCCGATCAGTTGTTGGTGAAGGCAAAGTCCTCTGTGCCGTTTCCGGTGGTGTGGACAGTTCTGTCATGGCAGCGCTACTCATTAAGGCGATTGGAGAAAGGGCCGTCTGTGTATTCGTGGATCACGGCTTGTTGAGAAAGGGCGAGGCAGATCAGGTCAAAGACACCTTCATTGGTCACTTTCATGCAAATCTAAAAGTGTTTGATGCCAGGGATCAGTTTTTCAGCGCTCTTGCAGGAGTTTCTGAGCCTGAACGAAAGCGAAAGATCATCGGTGAGAATTTCGTAAAGGTGTTCGAAGAACATGCAACGGAGCTACAGGAATGCGATTTCTTGGCCCAGGGCACTTTGTATCCTGACGTCATTGAGTCTGGTTCACCCACAGCAGCAAAAATTAAAACGCATCATAACGTGGGTGGGTTGCCAGAGTGGATGAAGATGAAGCTCATCGAGCCTTTGCGATGGCTGTTTAAGGATGAAGTAAGAAACGTAGGGCGGAGATTGGGACTTCCAGAGGACATGGTCGACCGAGAGCCATTCCCGGGGCCGGGTCTTGCGGTTAGGATCATTGGAGAAGTAACCCCCGAGCGTGTTCGAATGACTCAGGAAGCAGACTGGATATTCCGTTCGGAACTTCGTGCTCTTGGCCTGAACAAGGGAATTTGGCAGAGTTATGCAGGCTTGCTTGATGTCAAGACAGTGGGAGTTATGGGTGACGAGCGCACCTATGAGCAGCCGGTCGTGCTTCGAGCCGTAGAGAGTGAAGATGCGATGACCGCTAGGGCAGTAAATATCCCGTTTGAAGTGCTAGAGAAAATAGCAAGCAAGATTGTGAATGAGGTTCACGGTGTCAACCGAGTGTTTTACGATTTGACAAGCAAGCCACCAGCCACAATTGAGCTGGAATAGGCGTTAATCCATATCGATAAGGGATTCTGGTATCGCTCGAAGCTCCGACGGTACCAGACCCAGATATTCTTTGACGGATTCTCTCAGGCCCTGGGTGGTTCCAAAACCACAAGTTGAAGCTACCAAGTCAACGGGTTGATCGGTAGTGCATAGTAGCTCAACTGCCGATTCGGTCCGGCAACGATCAACGTATTCATGGAATCCGTACCCAACCAAATTCTTGAAGACTCGAGAAAAGTGGAACGGAGAATATCCAGCCGCGTCGGCAGCATCGCGGAGCGGCCACCCCTGTGATGGATTTTGCCTCACTTGGCTTACCAAGTCTCGAATAGTCTCGGGCAAATCTCCAGGGACCGAAGCAAGTTGAACCTGGTCCGAACTGGTCATCAATTTGGAAATGACTTCATAGACTACTGAGATAACCTGGGGCTCCATGGACTCACTAGCTTGTGAGATAGCTCCATCGAACCGACCAAGTGCCGCTTTAAAATGAGGATCGATAGGTCGACAAGCAACTGTTCGAACTTGACCACCCGATGAGCGGGAAACTCGAGTTGCAATCCAGTTATCCAGCAGTGGTGTTACGCGACCTTCCCAAGATAAAAATTGGCTTTGATGTTCGCCACGTGCTGCCTGGACAATTAGTTTTGCCCCCCGAACGAATGTTATGCTCCTCGGTGGTACCAGAACAAGCTTGCCTTGCGAGCTTGTTCGGACGATCAGGGTCCCCTTGAGATTGACGATCAGGGAACACATCCCGTTTGGAACCACGAGATACCCTGTGCACGTCCTGGAAAGTGTCCCAGAAAGTGTCTCCAATTTCAGGTAATTCATGCCAGGCACGTCGGCACGTTTGAGAGCGCCTTGCGAAGCTCCGCAATCAAAGTTTAAATCTATATGGGGGTCGTTAGAATCTGTTCGCAAGCTTTCCCCTCAATCGAACACAGAGTGTACAACAACCTGCGCAAACATTTTGCCCTAGGAATCAATGTTTGCGCTCAGTCCTATCCTGCCGAGATTGGTGATTCTAGGGTAGAACATTTTGAGTGAACAAAGGTTTGTCTGTTGCGATCGTAGGGGCCACTGGAGCGGTCGGTCAAGAATTTCTTCGGTTATTTGAACTTAGAAACTTCCCAGTAGAGAGTTTGAAGTTGCTCGCAAGCGCTCGTTCAGTCGGCAAAACTTCGCTGTTCAACGGGAAGGAATATCCCATCGAAGTTGCGGAACCTTCTGCCTTCGACGGTGTAGATGTTGCCTTTTTTAGCGCAGGTGCGACGAGGTCAAAAGAATTGGTCCCAGCCGCCCTGGAGGCTGGTGCGCTGGTCGTCGATAATTCCAGCGCCTATCGAACAGCACCAGAAATTCCTCTGGTAGTGCCTGAGGTGAACCCAGAATCGATTCTCCCCGAAAATCGATTGATTGCTGTTCCCAACTGTTCTGCGATCATTCTATTAATGGCAGTGCATCCCCTTCGTAAACTCGGGAAAATTGATCGGCTCATTGTCAGTACCTATCAAAGTGCGAGTGGTGGCGGGGCGGCAATGATGCGATTACTGGAAGACGAAACCAAAGCACTGGTGAACGGCGGTGATTTGCCTGCGTCTCCATTGAAGCATCGTTATGCGTTCAACCTGTTTAGTCACAACACGCCTATTAACGAAGATGGCTACAACGAAGAAGAAGCGAAGGTCATTTTTGAATCAAGAAAGATTCTCGGTATGCCAGACCTCAAAGTCAACGTTACCTGCGTTCGTGTGCCAGTCCTAAGGGCTCATACCGAATCGGTTACTGTAGAATTCGATGGACCAGCGCCTTCCATAGAACAGGTTAAAGAAGTGTTGGCCGCTTCGCCAGGAGTTCAAGTCATTGATGATCGTACTGAGAATCGATTCCCGACTCCATTGGATGCGAGTGGACAAGGAGATGTTCTAGTGGGTCGAATTCGACAGGATCTGAGCAACCCCAACGCTATCTGTATGCTCGTCAGTGGAGATCAACTATTGAAAGGCGCAGCGCTCAATGCAGTGCAAATTGCAGAAACGGTGCTGAGTAGGTCAAATTCCGTAGCATAAGCGCTGGGAAATATGCCAATATATCCCCTTGCGCCTATGTGCGTGGAGAAGTTTTATGTACGCGATTGTTAAAACCGGTGGTAAGCAGTTCAAGGCTGCCAAAGATGATGTGATCATCGTGGAAAAGCTAGAAGGCGAGCCTGGAACGGCTGTTGAACTGGCCGAAGTCTTGTTGGTAGTCGATGGAGATAAGACGACCGTTGGGTCCCCATTCATCAAGGGAGCGGTTGTCAAGGGCGAAATCGTCCGACAGGGTAAGAGCAAGAAGATCGAAGCATTCAACTATAAGCCCAAGAAGAATGAGCGAAAGAGATGGGGGCATCGACAGCCTCAAACGCACATTCGAATTCTTGAAGTGAATGGTGGTAAGTAAGTTATGGCACATAAAAAAGGTCAAGGTTCCTCTCGAAACGGTAGAGACTCGAAGCCAAAGTATCGTGGCGTAAAGCGATACGGTGGAGAAGTCGTTAAGGCTGGCGAAATTATCGTTCGACAGTGCGGTAACAAGTTCTATCCAGGACCTGGTGTTGGTATCGGCCGTGATTTCACACTCTTTGCTCTTCGCCCAGGTCAGGTGACTTTTGAAGGTCCGTCTGCCAAGCGACGAGTTGCAGTGTACGAAAAACAAGTTGCTGAAGCTGCTGCCTAGTAAAAGCTGATTAAGACTTCCAAAAGCCTCCAGAGAAATCTGGAGGCTTTTTTGTTTTTGGTCCCCCCAAAAAGCCATTCTTGACTTCTTCCTTATGGGCTGGAGTGCAACCCTTATGCTGCCCTGACCATCCCGAACTGCACACTTTCACTGCAGGTCGTGTTTTGTGCATTCAATCACCTACTACCTAGTTTTTCTCTTCGTGCTGTTCTTTGTGATCAGGCCCCTTTGCCATTGGCATGACAGCTGTGGAAACGCAAGGATTGACGATGAATCGTCTCCGACGAATGGACCTACGAGAACGGGTGGGAAGTCCGACAATCACATGCGACGACCAAGGATCAAGAACCATGCAGGACATCCTGTACATCGTCATCGGATTGGTTTTCTTTCTCATTTGCATCGCTTACGTTGGAGCATGCGCCAAGTTGCAGGGAGGCACTCGAAATGAGTGACTACGTGTGGACGGGGCTTGTTTGCCTCCTTCTATTGATCTATCTGCTTTATGCCCTTTTGAAGCCGGAGAAGTTCTAAGTCATGACATTGAACGGAATTCTTCAAATTCTCATTTACTTTGCGATAATTGTTGCTTTGACCAAGCCCTTGGGACTCTTTATGGCCAAGGTCTTTGAAGGTGAGCGCACATTTCTTCACCCATTGTTTAGGCCCATTGAAGTGCTGACGTATCGAATCTGCGGAATCAATGAAGATGACGACATGCCGTGGACAACCTACGCCATTGGAGTGCTTTTATTCAGTGTCGTAGGGATGATCATCACTTATGTCTTGCTTCGAATGCAGGGGCTGTTTAACTTCGCTGGTCTCAATCCGCAAGGATTTGGAGCCAAGGAAATGACTCCTGATTTGGCGATGAACACTGCCGCATCGTTTACAACGAATACCAACTGGCAGAACTATGTTCCCGAGACCACGGTGAGCTATTTCTCGAACATGGTTTCATTGGCAACTCATAACTGGATGTCTGCCGCGTGCGGCATGGCAGTGGCCATAGCCATGATTCGTGGATTCTCACGAAAGTCAGCGAAAGGAATCGGAAATTTCTGGGTTGATACCGTAAGAGCGACGCTTTATATCCTGCTACCGCTATCGATTATTGGCGGTGTGGTGATGATTGCTGGAGGTGTTCCCCAGAATTTCTTGCCCTATCAAGTGGTTACCACTCTGGAAGGCGCGAAGCAAACAATTGCTCAAGGACCGGTCGCTTCACAAGAGATCATCAAGATGTTGGGAACAAACGGGGGTGGCTTCTTTAATGCTAACTCCGCACATCCCTATGAAAACCCAACCAATTTCATCAACTTGCTCCAGATTATTGCGATCTTCTGCATTCCAGCTGGACTTACATACACATTCGGTCGAATGGTTGGCAACACCAAGCAAGGCTGGGCCATCTTTGGCGCAATGTCGGTGATGTTCTTGACTGGAGCCGTTGTTTGTAACGTTGCTGAACAGGCTGGTAGTCCGTATTTTGCCAAGGCTGGCGTGATGACCGCATCGACCGCGACTCAGCCTGGAGGAAACATGGAAGGGAAGGAGACGCGCTTTGGTATAGGCGCATCCTCACTCTTTGCTACTATCACAACAGATGCTTCCTGCGGAGCTGTGAACAGCATGCATGACAGCTTTACTCCGCTCGGAGGGCTGGTGCCGCTATTCAATATCCTCACAGGAGAAGTGATCTTCGGTGGTGTCGGTGCTGGACTGTACGGCATGCTAATGTTTGCGATCATCGGTGTGTTTATCGCCGGGTTGATGGTGGGTAGGACACCTGAATACATTGGAAAGAAGATCGAGAAGTTCGAAGTTCAAATGTCGATGCTTGTCGTGTTGGTTCTTGCTGCCAGTGTGCTGGGCTTCACGGCGCTATCCACGAACACAACCTATCCACCCGGTTCGTCAGCACAGACTTTTGATGACAAGCACTCTGCCGATGAGGCAAAACTTCCTCCCTTTGCCAGCTGGAATCATGTCAACGGAAGCAGTCCAAGCAATTACTTGGGGGCAACCACCAATAACACCAACAATAGTGGAGCCCACGGCTTCTCTGAAATCTTCTACATGTATGCGTCGGCGACCGGTAACAACGGATCGGCCTTTGCAGGAATTACTGGCAACACTCCTCACTACAATGCAACCGGAACAATAGCCATGCTTATTGGCCGGTTCTTGATGATCGTTCCCCTGTTGGCAATTGCTGGCAGTTTGGCGGCCAAGAAGAGAGTTCCGGTTTCAGCCGGAACGTTCACGACCGACTCAGGAACATTCGTGGGGCTCCTCATTGGAGTTGTGATCCTCGTCAATGCCTTGACCTTCTTCCCAGCCTTGGCGTTGGGGCCAATCGTCGAGCACTACCAAATGACCTCTATGAGGAAGCCGATATGAGCAATAACAAGGAATCAATGACTCGGCCAAGAAAGGCACCAACGAGTTTGTTTGAGCCAACCATTATGGTTCGAGCAGCCAAGGATGCCTTGGTCAAACTGGACCCTAGGGTCGTTGCCAAGAATCCCGTGATGTTCGTGGTTGAAGTGGGTAGTGTCGTAACGACCTATCTGCTCATCAGAGGATTCATCCAGCATGACAAGGACATCCTTTTTGTTGGGCAAGTGTCTCTTTGGTTGTGGTTCACGGTTGTATTTGCCAACTTTGCAGAGGCGATGGCTGAGGGACGCGGCAAAGCCCAGGCTGATTCACTCCGCAAAGCAAAGACAGAGACAATGGCTCGAAAGCTAGTCAATGGTGTTGAGGAGAAAGTTGCGGCGCCACAGTTACGAAAGGGAGATTTGTTTGTTTGTGAACCTGGTGATTTCGTTGCCGCAGATGGCGAGGTCATTGAAGGTATTGCTAGTGTCGACGAATCAGCAATCACCGGTGAATCGGCCCCTGTGATTCGAGAAAGTGGGGGTGATCGGTCCGCTGTCACGGGCGGCACACGAGTTCTTTCAGATCGCATTGTGGTTCGGGTGACCAGCAATCCAGGCGAGTCATTCTTGGATCGTATGATTGCTCTTGTTGAGGGTGCCCAACGACAAAAGACTCCCAATGAGATCGCGCTATCTATATTGCTCTCGGGATTGACAATAGTCTTCTTGTTTGCTACCGTCACGCTTCTGCCGTTTGCTCACTATAGTGTGCGATCTGCAGGTTCGGGTGAGGTTCCTTCGATAACGGTTATGGTGGCCCTATTGGTCTGCCTAATTCCAACAACTATCGGTGGATTGTTAAGTGCAATTGGCATCGCCGGCATGGATCGAGTTATGCAGCATAACGTGTTGGCGATGAGCGGCAAAGCAGTTGAAGCTGCGGGCGACGTCAATACTCTTCTTTTGGATAAGACGGGAACGATCACGATCGGCAATCGGCAGGCAACAGCTTTTCATCCAGCGCCAGGAGTAACCGAGCAAGAAATTGCAGATGCTGCTCAATTGGCGTCATTGGCTGATGAGACTCCAGAAGGGCGTAGCGTCGTTGTTCTCGCGAAAGAACGGTATGGAATTCGCGAGCGCGATATGGAATCGCTCCAAGCAGAATTTGTTGAGTTTACGGCCCAGACAAGGATGAGTGGTGTCAACTTAGCGAACCGTACGATTCGCAAAGGTGCTGCGCAGTCAGTTCAGAAATTCGTTGAAGAACAATCTGGAAAGATGCCAGCTCAGGTTCAGGAGGCTGTAGAGCGAATCTCCAAAGAGGGTGGAACTCCGCTTGTCGTCGCCGAGAACAATCGTGTCCTGGGTGTGATTCAACTCAAAGACATTGTCAAAGGCGGCATGAAATCCAGGTTTGACCAAATGCGGGCAATGGGAATCAAGACCGTTATGATCACGGGAGACAACCCATTAACGGCCGCGGCAATCGCAGCCGAAGCCGGTGTCGATGACTTCCTTGCCGAAGCAACTCCAGAAATGAAGCTTGCTTACATTCGAAACGAGCAATCAGGCGGGCGATTGGTCGCAATGACGGGTGATGGCACAAACGATGCCCCTGCGCTAGCTCAAGCTGACGTGGGAGTCGCAATGAACTCAGGAACTCAGGCAGCCAAGGAAGCAGGGAATATGGTGGATTTGGACTCCAACCCTACCAAACTCATTGAAATTGTCGAGATTGGCAAGCAGATGCTGATGACTCGCGGATCCCTTACGACATTCAGCATCGCTAACGATGTGGCGAAGTATTTTGCCATCATTCCAGCGATGTTCTATGTCACCTATCCGGAGCTAGGTGCATTGAACATTCTTCACCTTAGCAACCCAAGGTCTGCAATCCTTTCTGCGGTGATCTTCAATGCCCTCATTATCGTGATCTTGATTCCATTGGCGCTAAGAGGTGTGAAATATACACCGGCAAGCGCGGCCCAAATCTTGCGGAAGAACCTTCTGGTATACGGCTTGGGTGGAATCATCGCTCCATTTCCAGGGATCTGGATTATCGACCGTCTCCTTGTAGCGTGTGGGTTAGCATAAATGAAACAACTACGTCCAGCGATTCTGTTAACGGTGTTCTTGATGTTTGTGACGGGCATCGCGTTTCCGTACGGACTCTATTTCATCGGGAAATTGAAGCCTTTTCAAGCCAATGGAAGCATGGTTAAAAACTCTAAAGGCGAAGTGATAGGGTCGGAGTTGATCGCTCAACCATTCTCTAAGCCAGAGTATTTTCACCCTCGCCCCAGTGGAACTGGAGACCTTGGCTACGGAACTTTTGATAAAGACCATGCTTATGCAGGTTCATCCGGTACAAATCTGGGACCGACAAGCGACAAGCTAATCAACGGCATTCATAAAAAGACTGCCGATGGCAAAGATGACCCCAACAATTTCGACGGTGTTGTCGATCTGGTCAAGGCCTACCGAACTGAGAACAACATGGCCCCCGATGCCTTGGTTCCAGCTGATGCGGTTACGCGTTCAGCTAGTGGTATCGACCCGGACATCAGCATCGAAAATGCTCATATACAGGCCTCAAGGGTAGCCAAGGCTCGAAAGATTGCGGTTGATCAAGTGATCAAACTTGTTGATGCACACATTGATCCTCGTTTCATCGGTGTGTTTGGGGATTCCCAAGTCAACGTATTGAAGCTCAATTTGGCTTTAGATCAGTTGAGCAAATAGCGCTATTCGAGATAGCGAGCATTGTTTGCAGGGCTACATCAAAGGGTGTAGTCCTGCTTTCTAGTTTATATGCCCCTGAAATTTAGAAGAATCTCTTTGAATGAAAACCGCTTCTTGAGATGAAATGGCAAAACCTTTTGCCATTTCATCTCGTATTATCTACTTTGGGTTTGAAGTATTGGTATGAAAAGTATGAATGAACATCCAAATGCGAAATGCACCAGTTTCTCGGATGCGTTCTATGGAACCTCTACCGTTGGTGAACGCGGTCAAGTGGTTATTCCGGCAGAGGCTAGAGCCGAAATCGGCTTTCACGCCGGAGACAAGGTCGTGATAATGCGGCACCCAGTCCATTCCGGACTGATGATTTTCAAATTGGAGGCGATGCGTGAATTTCTAGACGAATTCACTGCAGGTCTCAACAAGATCCAAGAGCAAGTGGAAGGAACAGAATGATTGGGATTGGCTCAACTTTAGGAATGTTGGCAGCGACGCTGCAAGGAAATGCGATCGCGCCTAGCGGTCCGCTTACGATTGATCAAGCAGTACGGATTGCAGAGGCCAATGCTTTCTCCGTTCGACTTCAAAAATCGGTTATTGAGAAAAATCGAATCAAGGTTCAAGAGGCAAAGGGAAACCTGGGACCGCAACTCAGTATTGGGGCAAACTACACTCGTTATGATCAGGCACTCACGACATCCTTTGGTGCCGGATCTCCTCCGGTTATTATCCAGCCAATTGATTCGAAGGTAGCCACCGCGACACTCGCTTTACCGATTGATATTGCAGGTAATCGTGGACGGTTGCTACAAGCCAGTTCACTTAACCGAAAGGCTTCCGAGATTTCCCTGCAATCGACGTACAACGATACAAAACTTGCAGTGCGACAAGCCTATCTCAGTGTCTTGCGCACTCAAGCCCAGGTTCATGTTGCTGAGTTGGCTCTTAATGATTCCAAAGAAAGACTGGATCAAGGGCAGAAGCAGTTTGACCAAGCACAGGTTGCAAAGCTCGATGTGACCCGTTATCAAGCTCAGGTTGCGCAATCTCAATCAGATCTGATTGCTGCAAAGGATGCTTTGACCTTGGCTAAGTACAGTTTGAACCTAAGTTTGGCAAGACCTATTGAATCCTCAGTAGAGGTTGTCGACTTAGACCAGTTGCCATCCCAGGACTATGAAGAGGGCCAATTGGTGGCGGCGGCACAAGGCAAGAGGCCGGAGGTTGTTTCCGCTACTACCAGTCTCAAAGCACTTAAGTTGATCACAAGGGCTACAGAAGCAGGTTTGAACCCAAGCTTAAATCTTCAAGTTCAATATCAAACCACTATTGATCCTCAGGGATTTAGCTCAAGAAGTCAGTCGACCGTTGGGAATCTCATATTGAGCATCCCTATCTTTGATTCAGGCGTGACCCGCTCCAAGGTGAAAGAAGCCAGGCAGGACGAGGTCCAAGCAAGTATCTCACTCGATCAAACAAAGCTTTCGATCTCGCAAGAGGTTAGGAATGCTATCGCCAATCTCACGAGTGCCAAGGCACGAATTCAGAATGCTAACGAACAAGTCAAATTAGCCGAAGAAGTTTACAGACTTGCAAAGGTAAAGCAAGATGCAGGTGCAGGAACCTATTACGAAGTGATTGATGCTGAAACCCAGCTCACTCAAGCACGTAATGGTCAAATTGGCGCTCGATATGACTACTTAATCAGCTACTCGCAGCTACAACGCGCGGTTGGTCAGGATGATTTGGCTGCAGCCGTATCCAATTTGAACTCCGCTCAACAGGGAAAGAAATAGATGAAGAAGTTTGTATTGTGGACCGCAGCAGGAGTTCTCGTTCTAGGGGCTATCGGCTGTGTGGATAGAGAAGCACAAAAGCAATCTAAGGTAACCGAAAGAGTTGTTAACAATCCGGTAAAGGCAGTGACGGTAGGAACTCCAATTGTCGATTCAGTGAGTGAAACTGTCGAGATAACTGGAGACGTAACCGCTGGTGAGGATACGACTATTGGCTCTAAACAGACAAACAAGGTCTTGGCTGTTTACGTCAAGGATGGAGATCTTGTGTCGGCCGGGCAACTACTTGCAACACTTGATGACACCTCAGCACAAGCACAATTAAAGCAGGCCCAAGCTCAGCTTGCTACTGCTCAAGCCAGTGCTGCTGTTGCTCGATCTCAGTACATCCAAGCGACTCGAAATGCAAACGTCGGTCCTCACAAAAGCACTATTCAAGTGCTTTTTGCGCAAGCGCAAGTTAAAGCCGCTCAGAGGAACTTAGACAAACTTATGAATGGTGCACGTCCAGAAGAGAGACGTCAGGCAGACGCGTCGTTGGCATCTGCGAAGGCCACTTTAGACCTTCAAAAGAAACAATTGGATCGCACAAGGACCTTGGTTGAAGAGGGAGCTCTGCCTGGTCAGAACTTGGATCAACAGCAGGCAGCGTACGATCAAGCAGCAGCCCAATACAAGCAGGCTAGTGAAGCCGTCAAGATTTATGAAGTCGGTAATCGACAAGAAGATATTGATTCTGCCAGGGCCAATTTGCAAAGCGCTCAGGAGAATCTGAGAACAGCTCAAGATCAGAAGCGCCTTGACCCACTGCTCAAAGATCAAGTTGACGCGGCAAATGCGCAAGTCGATAGTGCTCGTGCTCAATTAGAATCAGCTAAAGCTCAAATTCAGATAGCTCAACAGGCTATCGCCGATACAAAGATTTTTGCCCCGTTTGCAGGCAGAATTTCTGGAAAGCCGATTCAGGTTGGAACTGTTGCAAGTGGCAGTACCGCAATCGTTCGAGTAGTGGGCGGTAATGGAATTTACTTTACAGGACAGGTACCGAGCTCCAACGTCGATAAAATCCATTCCGGGGACAATGTTCAGATTCATATTGACGGTGCTGGTGACAAGCCATACGCTGGCAAAGTAGTTTCGATCAATCCCATTGCCGACAGTGTCGGTCGACTGTTCTCGGTTCGAGTTCTTTTCACTGGCGATATAGCCAGTGTTCGACCAGGAATGTTTGCTAGAGGCAACGTAGTGATTCGAACAATCGATCACGCAATTCTGGTTCCATCAATAGCTTTGGTCACGAAGAACGGAGAGACTTTTGCTTTTGTCGTTGTCGGAAACAAAGCCAAACAGGTCAAGGTAACAACCGGACTTACGAAGGGCGAACTGATTCAAGTGACTGGACTCAACTCAGATGCAAAGCTGGTCGTCGAAGGTCAAGATTCGTTAGTAGATGGATCTGACGTCAATGTCAAGGGAACTATTGCCGCAAAGAATGATGCGGCATCCACTGGAGCACAAGGATGAATTTAACACGCGCTGCAATAACGCGCCCGATATTTATCTTTATGTTGATGGTTGGAGCGTTCCTAATGGGAACGATCTCTTATCTCAGCATGAGAAAAGAGCTAAACCCAGAAGTTAGCTTCGGAACGATCACGATTACAACTCAGTATCCTGGAGCGGGCCCTGACGACATTAACGAACTGGTTTCTCGAAAGATTGAGGAAGCGGTCTCTGGCGTCAACGGAATTCGTGAGATAACGAGTACTTCGCAGGAAGGATTTTCAGTTGTCGTTATCACGCTCGAATTGGATCGAAATGTCGATAGTGCTCTCAGTGACGTTAGGTCAAAAGTTGATGCTACCGTCAACAATCTTCCCAAGGATGTTCTCAAGCCTGAAGTTGCAAAGCTTGATACGACTGCATCTCCAGTTTTGACGCTTTCCTTTAGCAGTAGCCTATCCAGTAAGGGTTTAAGAGACTTAATCGACGATAAATTACTTGACCGGTTCTCGCAGATTAATGGTGTTGCGAGCGCTAACGTTCAAGGTGGTGACCAACGGGAGATTCAAGTCCGATTCAAGAAGGATCGCCTACTTGCTTATGGCTTTGGCATCAACGATATTCTTACAGGCATCTCTAGTGCTTCGTTGAACGCTCCTTCTGGGCGAGTCGTTACGGATAGTCAGGAATATTCGGTCCGCGTTAAGGCTGACTATACGGATCCCAAGCAGATCACAAACACGATAATCACCGTAAGCGATCCTAAAAACCCGCAGGCAAAAAGCAAGACGATTCGCCTCTCCGATGTTGCAGATGTTGTCGACTCAACGGTGGAACGAACTGCCTATTCAAGATTGAATGGTAAGGATTCGATCGTAATTGGCATTCAGAAGGCACGAGACGGTAACGCAGTCGACATTGTAAATCAAGCTGAAAAGATCATTGCTGGTATGAAAAAGGAATATTCCGGAATCAACCTCAATGTCGTAAAAACCTTCAACCAGGCGACTCAGATCACTGATTCAATCAGCGACCTCAACTTTGCTTTGGGATTTGGAATTTTCTTGGTTTCTGCCATCGTGTTCATCTTCCTCCACAACATGAGAGGAACGATCATTGTTGCATTGGCAATTCCAACTTCAATCTTCGCAACGTTCATTGCGATGAACTTGCTTGGGTTCACGATCAACAACATGTCGATGCTATCGCTTTCGTTAGCAATCGGTGTTCTTGTTGACGATGCGATCGTTGTTTTGGAAAACATTTATCGCCACTTAAAATTGGGAGAGGATCCTCGACAGGCTGCCATCAATGGTCGAGCCGAAATTGGACTCGCTGCCTTGGCGATCACCTTTGCGGACGTCGTTGTGTTTACACCCATTGCGTTTATGGGTGGAATTGTTGGTCAGTTTTTCAAGCCACTTGCATTGGGATTCGTTTGTGCGACTCTCTTCTCTCTGTTCGTTTCCTTCACTCTAACTCCATTGCTTGCCGCTCGGTGGTATCGCTCAGGAGAAGATATGGAGCACGCAACAGGGCGCTTTGCAACTTGGTTTGAGCGTGGCTTTGAGAAGCTACAGAACTTCTACAGGAATGTCTTGGAATGGGCTCTGAACCATCGATGGTTTGTGTTCCTTTCCGGCAACATCGCCCTGTTTGCCGTATTCATGTTCTTAGGGGGATCGTTTGTTCCCTCGAAGTTACCGCCGGAAGCACTTGCTGCCGGTAAGAATCTTCCAGCTGTTGGCATCGCGGGTGCCATCCAGTCCGGCATGAAGCTTTACCCGCTTGTAATCGTGATTGGAATTATCACAACCGTAGTAAATCTGATTCGCTTCAAGAAACTATCCTTCAAGTACATCGCCAGTGCTGCTTTGTTCGGCTTGGTGTTCCCCTTTGCGTCTGTCCTGGGATACGAATACGCCCAATATAAGGGTGAAGCAGTGTTTAAGTTTGGCTTCTTGCCTGACAGCGACGCTGGTCAGGTTCAAGCCAATATTCAGCTCCCACCGAATGCCAACCTTGCAGACGCAGAGCGAGTAGTGGAACAAGTCGAGAAGGTTATGCTTTCTGAGCCGGATGTCCAGTACGTGGTTTCCAACGTTGGAACACAGGGCGTCGGTCAGATGGGTGTTGGCAACAGCGGTTCGAACTATGCCCAAGTACAAGCTACTCTGTATGACCGAGAGTCATTTACGGATCGCTTGCCATGGGCAAAACCATCAGGCCGACTACGTCACCGATCGAGCACAAATGTCGCTGCTCAATTTACGGCCCAAGTGGACCATATCCCAGGAGCATCGATAAAGATCTCCGCTACGAGTGGTTTTGGCTTCGGCTCGGATATCCAGCTGTCATTCACTTCGGACAATCGAGCTGATTTGTTGAGAACAGCTCAAGCCGTCCGAGATGGGCTTGCTAAGGGTGCAATTAAGGGCGTCATCAATCCAGATATCTCTTCGAAAGAAGGAAAGCCGGAACTCCAAGTGTTGCCAGATCGGCTGGCATTGGCAGATCATGGCGCGTCTGTCGCTGCTTTGGGACGAGCCGTTCAAACGCTCTATCAAGGAAACGATGATGTGAAGATGCGAGTCAACGGGCGAGAGTATCCAGTCCGGGTGATGATGGATCTCAGTGATCGAAACAATCCGGAAATTCTTAAACAGATTCCATTTTCGTTCACACAAGGAAATCCGGTCATGATCTCTTCCGTGGCTCAAGTAATCCAGAAGCCGGGTATCGATAAAATCACGCGACGTCAGCGTGCAGAGGAGATTCAGGTAACCGCTGACTTGCTTCCTGGATATGCCAATGGAACTGTAAGTGCACAGATCACGAGCTGGATGAAGGAGCAAAACCTCATTCCCGCCAGTGTTCAATATAAACCCTTAGGGCAAGCGGATGCTCAAGCTCGTGAAGGGGCCCCAATGATTATCGCGCTGGTCATGGGTTTTCTCCTGGTGTATATGCTTCTGGCATCCCTGTACGATAACTTGCTGTATCCGTTCATCATTCAGATGGCTCAACCTCAGGCTATGGTCGGAGCGCTCTTGGCCTTGATCTTGACGGATAAGTCACTAAACTTGGTTGGCTTCATCGGAATTGTCTCGCTTGTGGGACTGGTAGGTAAGAACGCCATTCTGTTGGTCGACTATACGAATACATTGCGCGATAGAGGCAGGAGCCGACACGATGCTCTGGTAGAAGCGGGACCCACACGACTTCGACCGATCATGATGACGACTTTGGCCTTGATTCTCGGAATGCTTCCAGTAGCGCTTGCCATTGGGCGAGGTTCCGAGTTCCGAGAAACGATTGGTATCACGATTATTGGAGGTATCTCTCTTTCCACGATCCTGACGTTGGTTGTTATCCCGTGTTCGTACACGATCTTTGATGACCTTTCCAATAATCTCTCTCGTATGATGGGCAAACGCCCACAACATGTTGATATGGCAGATAGCTCGTATTCAGCGGAAACTCCAGCTGAATCGACCACATCTGCCTAACGATTATTTCCCTCTGCCAAGTCATGACTGGCAGGGGGATTTTTGTCAGAGAACGGCTAGAATCAGTCTATATGCGCCGATTCATTCTCCTAATACTGGGTCTGATTGCTTGCGCAAGTTACTGGTTTGTCCTGCGTAGAGCTTTTGCAGTTGAGTTTGTTAAACCAAGCCAATTCCAAACAACTCTGCTCCCTTCGAACGTCATCGAGGTACATGAAAAGGATCCCCTCCACTGGCTAATCCTCCTCGACAATGGTTCAGCTGAAATTGTCGATCTTTCAAAAGGAGTAATGCTGTTACCGATCATACAAGCCAACCCTTTTCGAGTATCGAGCCTTACCCAAAGCGGAATAGCCTACTTCTTAGACGATCGGAAGGCGCTATACCGGTGGAAACCCGGCATGAAAGTTGCCCGATCCAAACCGCTCAAGGTTCCCGGAATCATCGTAGGTATGGCTGTCGAAGAGAGTTCAAGGGTTCTTTGGTGCTTGGAAAGACGTGATGAACCCGAGCCTAATGGATTGTTCATTGATGCTATCAGCATGGAAAATGGCAAGTCGCTTGGAATGGTTAATGTAGGGCCACATCGAGGGCATCCAGCCGTGTTTTGTACTCACAACGGTGGGGGCATTGTTGTTACAGTCCAAGATGATCCGACGGCATTCCATTTTTCGGTCAAAGATAAGGTGATTGTTTCACATTCCTATCAACTGGATGACTTGGTCAACTCGGTTGTCTTTGATGGAGAATCTACGTTCCTGGGGCTGCGGAATGGTGTTGCCCAGAAATACAGTTTGTCTGACGATAAGCTTTTGGCAACGTTTGAAAGTGATTTCCTACCGGTAACGCAATTGAAAGTGTCCAAAGAATTCTTAGAAGTTGCCCATGGAGAGGCAGATCAACGGGGTGGCATTGGAAGCCTCGCATTATTCAGCCTCAAGGATTGCAAGCTCATCCACCAATCAGGGACGAAAGATCGAATCGATGGCCTCGCAGGGAGTTTTTCAGACGGTGGGTTGCTTGCTGGAACAAGAAGCGGACAACTTATTTGGCAGGAGAAGCCGGACCAAGTGAAACAAGTGTCCATTGATCATCATCGGATTCAAAACATTCAGTGGATGAATGGTGAGCATGGTGTGTACGGAGTGATCGACGGAAACAAGCTCATTCGCCTTGAGATTCCGTAGGTCTATTTCTCGTCAATTACAACCACTTGGATGGTTGTACTACCCTTTGAAAGCCCGAGCTTGATTTGCACCAGTTTGCCTTTAGGAGTCATTCCCAGCATATCAACCGCTTGTGCGGTGCCTTTCTGATCGACCTTTAACTTGGATTTGTAATAGTCCACAACCTTTTGTATGGAATCTGTTGTGGTCATGTGAAGCTCATACCGGGTTTGAGATCCTGCGCTTGTTATGCCGCTCTTGCCCTCGGGTAAGTCTGAACCTGGGTACTGAGGAAACTCGGCCTTTTTGAATAGCTCTGAAGGAGCCATCGCTATTCCTTGAACCTCTTTAGCTGAATCAGTCTTACTGGCTGCGTCTGGCGCTGGGGCTTTTGTGCATCCGATCATGACTCCAAGTAAAACTAGGTAGGGAAGGGCTTGAATTCTCACAGACTATTTTAGCTTGTGGGTTTGTGTGTGATAGCGGTAAAGCCAGCCAAAGCAATCTGGCTTCCCAAACTGAAAGGGCTTAGAAGAATCTTATGTTCAGGCTAAGGATAGGTTGATTCCCCCGGTAGAATCCTATGTGCAGTACATTGCCGATCAGAATATCCGCCTTGACAAATTCCTTGCGCTTTGTTTTCCCGAGCATAGTCGTTCACGACTTGTAAAGCTCATCGACGCAGGAGTTGTCCTGGTTGACGGCAAAGCTCAAAGAAGCTCCTTCACTCTTGTGCCTGGAACGGTAGTTTCGCTTGATGAACCAGGGCCAGTGGAAGTCCATGATTTGAGCCCGGCCGATATTCCGTTGGATATTTATTATGAAGATGAGGACCTTCTTGTGGTCAACAAGCCACGAGGTCTTGCAGCCCATCCAGCTTCGTCGTTGAAGGAACCGTCGCTTGTCAATGCGTTGCTTGCGAGGAATACCTCTCTGAGCCAAGCAGGTGGAGAGTTCAGGCCAGGAATTGTTCATAGACTTGATAAGGAAACTACCGGCCTCATGGTCGTTGCCAAGAACGACCAGGCCCATGTTAAGTTGGCTAAACAGATGGAGACGAAAACTGCCGAGCGCAGGTACTTTGCGGTCGTCTTGGGTGACATTGAGCAAGAGCGGTTCAAGATTGAGGCACCGATCGGCCGAAACAAACACAACCGAATTCTTATGGCAGTAGATTCCACCGGAAAGCCGGCTGTTACTCATGTCAAGCGACTCGCTCGTATGCAACAGGGAACATTGATTGGCGCACGCCTCGAGACCGGGAGAACTCACCAGATTCGAGTTCATCTGAGTGCAGTCGGTCATCCCGTATTGGGAGACAAACTTTATGCACCGCGCGAGCATGGATCGGGTCCTATGCAATTACACGCCGGTTATCTTGCCTTTGACCATCCGACAACCGGAGCAAGGATCGCTGTCTTCGCGTTACCAGACGATCAGTTTTTCGGTAGGGAACTTGTATCGCGATCTGATTTGGAAGAATTCTAGACAGGAGATAATGTAACTCTATGAACGGTCAAATGATTGAATTTATGGACGGAAACGAGAAGTACCAGGGGTACCTTTCCGTATCCGCATCCGGCAGTGGTCCAGGAATCATCGTCTTGCAGGAGTGGTGGGGTTTGGTGCCACATATCAAGGACGTTGTGGATCGATTTGCCCAAGCAGGATTTACTGCACTGGCACCTGATTTGTACCGAGGGACAACGGCTGAAGAACCTGATGACGCGGCTACCCTGATGCAAGCGCTTCATATTGGAGAGACTTCTCGAATTCTGAGCAAGGCCATTGAGACCCTTCTGGCTCACCCGGGAACTTCGAGCAAGAAGGCTGGTGTGGTTGGTTTCTGTATGGGTGGACAGCTCTCCCTCTTTGCAGCTTGTGACAACCCTTCAATAGTCGGAGCTTGCATTGACTATTACGGAGTGCATCCGAGTGTGCAGCCTGCTCTTCGAGAATTGTCTGGGCCCGTCCTGGGGTTCTTTGCTGAAACGGATGCTTACGCTGGCCCCGAGCAAGTCAAAGCTCTAACTGAGGAATTGACACTACTTGGAAAGGAGCATACGTTTATCACCTATCCTGGAACGCATCATGCGTTCTTTAACGATGTTCGTCCAGCCTATAACAAGGAAGCGGCTGACGATACTTGGCGATGCGCGGTGGAGTTCTTCCGAAATAATCTGAGTAGCCTGGGTGAATGATCAAGTGTGGGGTTGAGACTGGGATCCCAAACCCAGATTCAACCCCAGCATCAAGCCTGGATTCGGTGCCGCTGTCCGTCACCAATCGGTCCGAAACGGTAGTCAGATACCACCTACTTCTTGCGAACGATTGTGACTCCATCTCCGATAGGGATGAGGCACGCCTCAACTCGATCGTCGTTATGAATCATTTGGTTGAGCGCTTTGAGTGCGGTTGTTTCAGGATCATTGGCATCTGGCTCGGCGACTTTGCCGCTCCAAAGTACGTTATCGATCAGGAGCATCCCGTTGGAACGAAGCAATACCAAGACTCTCTCATAGTAGTGAGCATAGTTCGGCTTGTCGGCATCGACGAAGGCCATGTCAAAGCTTCCTGGACCGTATTCGGCGATCAAGCGATCTAACGTGTCGACAGCTGGAGCTAGGTTCAACTGAATCTTGTGATCGACACCAGCGAGCTTCCAATAACGTCTGGCGACAGAAGTGAACTCCTCACTTACGTCACAGGCGATAATCTGACCGTCTTCAGGAAGAGCCATCGCGACCGAAATGGAGCTGTAGCCCGTGAAGACGCCGACCTCAACGCATCGCTTGGCGCCGATTAAGCGAGTGAGCATGCCCATCAGCACGCCCTGATCGGGACCGATTTGCATCCCGGCTTGGGGCATTTTCGCCGTCTCTTCACGGAGCTGTCTCAAGAGCTCTGGCTCGTGAACCCAGTTTTCAGCGACGTAGGACTTGAGGTTTTCGGGGATGAGAAATGACTTTACGAGCATGAGGTGACCGACATTCTAGTAGGTTTCTTCTCAACCTGGCAATCCTATGGGCAAATGTCACCTCTATCTATCCAGTCTTCTGGAGTGAGACTCCATCAAGTGATGTAAATGTCCGTCCAAGTCGTTGGCCGTGACTCACGAGTTAATTATGCAAAAAGGCCTGTCTCGATCCGCTCAGGAGCCTTGCCACCGATTCTCGTTGGAAGCAGCATCGAAATTCCCGGTTCCTGCATGGAAACGCCGAGCCAGACCGGAGCAGACTGAATAGTAGTCGGGTTATGGGTGATGACAATGAACTGGGAGTGTTCGGTGAACTCGTGAAGCATTTTTGCCCAACGCTCAACGTTCGTTCCGTCCATTGGTGCGTCAACCTCGTCCAGAACGACAAGCGGGGAAGGCTTCACCTGTAACAACGAGAAAAGAAAAGCCGAAGCACAAAGGGCTCTCTCGCCACCACTGAGCAACGCCAGGGGTTGACGTTTCTTGCCCGGGAGGGTGATCTCCAAATCGATTCCGCTTTCCAGGACTCGCTCAGGATCGCTTAGAGATAGCTTTCCTTCGCCTCCACCAAACAGTTTTTGGAACATTTCAGTAAAGGCAGTCTGAACCAAAGCAAATGTATTCAGGAATCGATCACGGGTGAGTTTATCAAGCTCCGCAATGCTGGCTTCAACCTGAGCAATTCCGGAAAGAATATCTTCTCTCTGGGTCGAGAGTTCTTCTACACGAACGGTTAAGCGTTGATATGCTTCGATGGCGCCGAGATTCACGTCACCCATCGCTCTCATTTCACGGCGGAGACGGTTGACCACGGATGACGCATCTTTGGGGACCTCGTGCTTACCTTCTTGCTCGAAGGCATCTTCTTCGGTCATCCCATACTCTTCATAGAGTCGCTGTAAGCTGTTTGCTCTGCGAGATTCGGCGCGGGCACGGTTCAACTCGGCCTGGTGGGCGGCATCTCCCATCGCCGTGGCGTTGGCTCGGGCAGCTTTGGCCTCTTCGGTGAGTTGGAGGCTTTTCTCAAGCAATCCACGCTTTTCTTGTTGGAATGCCTCCAGCTTATGCTCGGCCTCTTTCTTGGCGACCTCAGCTTCCTTTTCGCGCTCCCTGACTTGTAGGATCTCAGCCTGATTCTTCTGGCGCTCGGGTTCCAGATTTTGAAGTCGATGAAGACGATGCTCTTCGGTTTCACGATAACGCTGCAATCGATTCCTACCGGTAAACAATCGCGATTGAGCTTGGGCTAACCGTTGCTCGGCCTCCCTTAGCCGTGATTCTGCCTGTTCCGCATCGGCAGACTTACTCGCCAGTAATTTCAGCGCTTCATCACGACGGACCTCAATGGCAGGGATGTCGACATCTCCTGCCACATTCGCTCCACCTTTGGTGAGCTGTTCTAGTTCATGAAGAAGGCGTTCCTTCGCACGCTGAGTCGTCTTGAATTCGTCGTTGATTGTCTGGAAATAGGTACGAGCCTCGTTAACTTCTTCTTGGGCAGCTGAAGATTGCTTACGAAGAGCGGCGACTTGCGCCTCTGTCTCTGAATTCGCTCGTTGACGCCCTGCGGTTCGCTTGTCGTATTCGTTTACTATCCTTTCTAGCTTTTGGATTTCAACTGTAATCTCGGCCAGGTCTGCCTTTCGCTGGACCAAGCCATAACCTTGCTTGGATTGTTGACCTCCTGTCACCGCGCCGCTGCTGTGAACGACTTCGCCATCCAAAGTGACCATTCGGCCCCAGCCATGGGTTTTCGCATACTTGAGAGCGACGTCAATGTCTTCGACAATCACAACGCGTCCAAGTAAGCTATCGATTACGGGGCGATGCTTGGAACGGCAGGTGACCAACTCACTTGCCCGTCCCACAATGCCTGACTCGTTCAGAAGTCGACGGAATTCATGGCTAACTTCGGAAGGGCGCATTAATGGAATCGGCTGGAATGTTGCTCGTCCGGCCCGATTATGTTTGAGCCATTCAATGGCCGTTTTGGCATCTTGCTGATCGTCAACGATTAAGTCATTTGACGAACCACCAAGAGCCGTTTCAATCGCAAGCGCCAAATCTTTTTCGACTTCGATAGCGGAGCCAACTGCGGTGTATTCCGCCTTTAGGATTCCCCGATCCGCAGCCTCCAAGACTGCCCGAGCACCCTGATTTAGACCCTCATGGGCGTCGATTGTGGCTTCGATCCCTCGCTTTCGACCCTCAAGAGCAGCCTTTTCAGCAATTGATCGCCTTACTGATTGAGCGTCGGCCTCTTCTTGCTTCCTTATATCCAGTAACTTTGAGTCAAGCTCTTTGATTTGCGCTTGTACTGCTTGGTACGCAGTCGTCGTTTCGTCGAATCCCTGTTGGGCCGATGCTAAACCTGATTCGAGATCGGGCAAAGTAGAATCGATACCAGTGAGCTCACGTTCGATCTGCTTTTGGCGATCGGATCGATGAGCCATTTCAGCTTGAGCCTTTAGGAACTGGGCATGTTGGTATCTAGCTTTGGTAAGTTCGTTCTCGATCTCTTGAAGCGATTTGCGTAGTTGATCCGATTCTGCACCTACACCGGAGAGTTCTTTTCGAAGGTCGTCAAGTGCTTGCCGTTCTTCAGCTTCTTCGATGATCAACGCTTCCACTTCGGCCTCAGTATCCGAAAGGCGTCCCATACTCTCTTTTCCATCGGTTGCGAGCGACCGCTCCTGTTCGTCCAAAGAGGCCAGTCGCTGTTCCAATAGCTTCAGGTTGGCAGAGGCTCGCTCCAGAGATGTGAGAGCGTTCTGTTGAACTTGGCGAATGTCGTCCATTTCCTGCTCAAGCTCAGAAATCTGGATTCCTGTTCGCCTTCCTTCAGAGTCCAGCACATCAGCTCGAGCCAATTCGTCACGAATCAGCTTGGCGGATTCTTCCAACGTTTTTTCCAGCTGTGCGACTTCTCGAACCGCCTTGACCACTTCTTCAACAAGTAATCCAATTTCTACATCTCGCAGGGATTCGAGAAGGGTCTTGTAGCGGATGGCGACTTCCGCTTCTTCCTTGAGGGGATCGCGCTGTGCTTCCAGCTCCGTGAGAATATCGGAGACGCGTTCCAGATGTTCTAACGCGGTGGCAAGTCGTCGTTGACTTTCTACTTTGCGGACACGGTAGCGCTGAACACCGGCAGCTTCATCAATCCAACCTCGTCTATCCTCGGCAGATGCACTGAGAGAGGCGTCAATCTCCTTTTGACCGACAATGGCGTACCCGGCACGACCAAGGCCAGAGTCGGCCAAAAGGTCATAGATGTCGCGTAACCGACAGGTTTGGCGGTTGATGGCGTATTCAGTGTCGCCTGCTCGCGTCAGTTTTCTGCTTATTGAGACTTCTGGAGTGTCGATCGGGAGGGAGCCGTCTTCATTGTCGAACAGTAGATTTACTTCTGCAAAGCCTACTGACTTCCGTCGCGGGGTACCGCTGAAGATCACGTCTTGATTGGATTGGGCTCGCAGATGGCGAGAGTTACCCTCGCCTAGACCCCAAAGGATGGCATCGACGAGATTGGACTTTCCACAACCATTGGGCCCCACAACGGCGATAACGCCCCCATCGAGATTGAACTCGGTGCGGTCAGCGAAGGTTTTAAAGCCGAAAATGCGGACGCGTTTGAGGCGCATGTTACAAAACGAAACTTGATTACTTACCGATTAAAGATTAAGCGCGTCCGCTCGTTAATCGTGACCTAACATTTTAGCCCGGAGAGGGGGGTGCATTTCTCTACAAGAGCCACGAGGTCTTAGATTGTCTTGAACTTGGCATATCTTGACCAGCAACAGGCACGCAAATTGAACCTTGGAAGAAGTGCATTGCTCATGTCACACTATGCTATGACAGTTCTGGCAGCGGTGCCCTTCCTTTTGGTGTTACAGGGTAAACAGGCTCAATCGCCAAAAGATATCATCTCGGTGAAGTATAAGCAGTACAGCACGGCTTATTCCAAGAATGATCGATCAGGCATAGAAGGGTGGATTCGTACCAATCTAGGATCCGCGTTTACGTACACGTCCTATCACAAAACCAAATACAGCCGAGAAGGGTTTCGCATGAGTGTCCTTCAAGACATGGAGAACACCAGCAAGGTTATCAATGCCAACTTGATCATTAGATCAGTAGATGTCAAAGGGGATCAAGCGACTGCGATTGTGGCTTCCACATTCAAAGGAACCGTCAATATTGATAGCCGTCGATTTACTTTGACCAATGCTAGTGTGGAATCGGACACTTGGAGCAAGATAGGGAAGGATTGGAAGCTGACCAAGCGGATTCAAGTTAATAACGATATGCAGCTTCAACCAGGCGACTGAGGCGTTTCGCGCGTTGGACAGAGTACGATGAACTTCATGAAAAAGATATCAACCCTTGCTATCGCATTGTTGGCAGTTTCTGCCATGGCTGGATCGGCCGCCGACATCAAGAAGATTGCTGCCGTTTATTCAAAAATGGATGGCTACTCGGTTAAGAAGGACATGACTGGGCTCAAGTCTTTGCTAAACAGCATTGCCACAAAAGATTGTGCATTTACCGATCCCAAAGGCAAAGCTCAAACCGTTGGTCAGGTTCTGGGGCAAATGGCGATGCAAATGGGTGCTATCGACAAGTTCATCGCTTCAACATCACATATTGATAAGACGACCGAGAAGGGAACCACAATCGTCGCAACTGTTTCTTCCAACTACGCACTTCTCACCAAAGCAGGGGCAGACGGCAAAGCACACAAGATTGAGGGCTCGTCGGTTAGCATCGATACTTGGGTAAAGGTTGGATCAGATTGGAAACTCCAAGGATCCAAAACAACCAAAGAAACCACCAAGATGGACGGAAAGGTCTTCCCCGGTTAATCATCTCTGACTTTTTGGCATGGGTGGTGATGCCATGTTTCAATAATTACCCTCTTCGGTATGAACACCATTATTGGCGGAAGGAAGAGGGAACACTATCCCAGGGCATATTTGATGCCTGATAATTAAAAGCAGAGGGGGAGCGGATCGATCGATCCGCTCCCCCTCTGCTTTTGCATTGAGTCTTTGATTACGCAATCAGACGGGTTGGATTTTCCAAATACGCTTTCACCGTATTAATGAACTTTGCACCAACAGCTCCATCAACCACGCGGTGATCAAACGAGCACGTAATGTTCATCCGGCTTCGAACTTCAATCTCATCCTGATCGTTGACCACGACCTTCTTGCGGACAGACGCAATCGCGAGGATAGCGCTGTTGGGCTGATTCACGATGGCGATGAAGTTATCTACATCAAGCATTCCCATGTTCGAAATGGAGAAAGTTGAACCAGTTAGTTCATCCATACCAAGTCGATTGTCTTTTGCCTTCTTAGCCAACTCCTTGGCTTTGACGGATAGCTGTCGTAAAGACATCGCGTGAGCATTTTTGATAACAGGGACAGTTAGGCCATCTGCAATTGCCACCGCGATGCCGATGTGAACTGCTCCATACTGCAAAACCGAAGTTCCTTGGAATAGAGCGTTGACCTCAGGCATATCCTGAAGTGCAAGCGTGCTGGCCTTGACCACGAAGTCATTGATGCTGACCTTACCGCTGGCCTCTTCCTCAAACATGGATCTCAAAGCAAGAATCTTTTCCACGTCGACTTCTACAGTGACATAGAAGTGGGGAACTTGCTGCTTGCTTTCCTGAGTTCGTTTTCCAGTGATCTGTCGAAGTCGGTTGAGCTGAACGACGGTATCTTCACCAGTAGGAACGACTTGAACGATCGGTGCAGATGTCACAACAGGAGTTGCTACTGGCGCCGGAGTGGCACCTTGGACGTCCTTCTCAACGATCCTACCACCTGGTCCTGAACCCTTGATCGAAGCGAGGTCAATACCTTTCTCAACCGCAATCTTTCGTGCGAGGGGGCTCGCTTTTACGCGCTCCTCGGTGAACGCAGTTGCGGCAGGAGCCGGAGCAGATGTTGTTGCCTCGACGGTCGGAGCTGTTTCAGTGGCGGTAGGTGCGCTGGCGGTGCTTGAAACTCCAGATCCCCAACCTGCTGGTAGGGATTCACCATCACGGAGAATAGCGGCAATCGTTTTACCGACCGGTACTGTCTCCCCACTCTGAATCAGAAAGCCAGTTATGGTGCCTGAGCCAGGTGATTCAAGTTCGATCGTTGCCTTATCCGTTTGGATGGCACCAATCACTTCACCGGACTTAACTTTATCGCCGTCTTTCTTCAGCCACTCTAGTAGTGTGCCTTCTTCCATTCCATCGCCCATCTTGGGCATGATCACTTCGGTCATCCGTTCTTCGTTCCTCCGAGCAAAACGTTGCTTAGATTACCCGTGAACACCAAGTCCCTACCCGCAACGATTTTTGAATAGGTTCGGGTCAGGGGCGATTAATCAATACTTTGAATGGCAAGGGCTGCTCCGCCAAGCATCCCGGCATCAGCAATCTTTTCTGCAACCATAATCTTTGCGTCTACGAATAAGCTCGGTGCGCCGACGTTGCGGGCCGTTTTGCGAGCTGGCCCAAGGAGCCATTCTCCCGCTTTCGCAATCTGACCACCGATAGCGACTATATCTGGTGCGAACACATTGATCATGTTTCCGATCGCTACTCCCAGCATTGTGCCGGCTTCCTCGAGTACTTCGATCGCCAGTTCATCTCCCAGATCGGCTGCCTCAGAGAGGTGTCTGGGTGTCAGTTGAGATAACTCGTTCTGAACAAGGCTTGGCAATAGAGTCTCACGACCTCGGCTGATTCGGTGAACTGCCCTTTTGATCAAAGCATCACGGCCGATATACCCCTCAATAGAGCCATATTCGCCTGAGTTGCAGTCCATTCCCTGATAGTTGATTACGGTATGCCCCAATTCGGCACCACCTTTATTTCCACCAAGCAGGATCAGTGGACCTGATGCTTTACCTTGTACCGAGGCAGGAGCCATAACGACACCGCCACCCACACCGGTACCCAAAGTGAGAAGCACTAAGCACTTGGCCGAATCTTTCCCGCATCCAAAGCGATATTCACCCAGAGCAGCAAGGTTTGCATCATTCCCCATGTAGATTGGAAGATTGACCAATTTGGAAAGGGGCTCACGAATCAAAACGTTACGCCAAGAGACGAAAACGCCGTTAATTTCTTCCCCAAAATTAGGCGCCCAAATTACTTGGCCAACTGCGTCGTCGATATGGCCAGGAATCGCCATTCCAATCGCTACGGGCTGGTCGGCTGATGCGGCAGCTGCTTCATGAACGGTCTTAGCAATCGCTTCAAGGACTGCTTGCGTTCCATGTTGAGCATTTGACGGGTTGCTGAAACTTTGACCGGCGGGAGAACCGTCTTCATAGAACGCACCTGCACGGACGTTGGTGCCGCCCAGATCGACGCCAATTACACACTTGCTCATTACGGGGCGAATTGTAGCAGGGACAGTTCTTTTCTTGCCGTTGGAAACAGGAATAAACTATCTCAGTAACGGGTCTGGTCTAAAACAGCTCTAAGGAGAGATTCTGCGAGAAGTTTCGTAGATAGGGAAAAAGGGGTTAAAGGGTTGGATTACAAAGATATCGCTGAGAATGCACAGTCGATCATTTCCGAGGTTGAAAAGGTTATCGTTGGAAAGCGACAGACCGTTCGGAAAGCGGTGATTACCTTGCTGTGTAACGGACACCTCTTGATCGAAGATATCCCAGGAGTTGGTAAAACGACGCTTGCGAAATCACTTGCCAAGAGTATTGGAGGCGAATTTCGCAGAATCCAATTCACTCCTGACCTTCTGCCTGCAGACATTACAGGCAGCTCGATTTTTAACCAAAAGAATGCCGAGTTTGAATTTCGTGCTGGTCCAATATTCGGGAACGTCGTGTTGGCCGATGAAATCAACCGAGCCACGCCAAAGACTCAGGCAGCACTGCTTGAGTCCATGGAAGAGGGCCAGGTTACGACCGACGGCGAATCCAAGAAACTACCCTCTCCATTTTTCGTGATTGCTACCCAGAACTCGGTCGATATGACCGGTACCTATCCACTACCAGAAGCGCAACTTGACCGGTTCTTTGCGCGAATCGCACTGGGATATCCAGATCGGGAAAGCGAAACTCAAATTCTCAGTCAACAGCAGATCGCACACCCGTTGGAGATCGTTGGCAACGTGGTGACATTGCAGAAGCTCTTAGAGATGCAGTCTGCCGTGCGAGATATTTTCGTTCACGATTCCATCAAAAGCTATATCGTCGATGTGATCCGTGCCACACGCGAGTCGAACCAGTTTTTGATTGGTGCCTCGCCACGAGGAACCCTTCACCTCATGAGGGCTGCGCAAGCAAATGCTGTCGTGAATGGTGAGGAGTTTGTTCGCCCGGATGATGTTAAGGCAATGGCCAGTTGTGTTTTAGGTCACCGAGTCATGCCGCGGGCTGAATTAAGGGCTAAAGGTCAGACGACGGATGAAGTCATCGAACGCATTCTTGAGACAGTTCAAGCACCCGTCCCGGTTGGGTAACAGCATTTGAGAAATGTCGCTGGCTTCACCCTGACGCTGGCATCCGCGTTTTTGGCGGTTGTCGCGCTGATGCTGAATTCACCAGCGCTGTTCTACATGGGAACAGCGCTGATTGCAACAATTGGTGCCTGCCGTCTTCAATCTTGGCTGTCTGTCCGTGGCTTGAGATTTGAACGGATTGCTCCGGAAAGCGTTCAAGTGGGTGATTTGGTTACGGTAGAGATCACCGTTTGGAGTGATCATAAAATTCGTCGTCCCTTGATCGAGATTGTCGATGCGAAGCCCGGCAAGATGATCATTGACGCATTGAGCAAGAGCCTTCCGATTGCTCCGGCTTACGATTTACCTATTCAGACTCAATACCAATTTCGACCCTTGAAACGGGGAAGGTATCGCTGGAGCGGCCTCACGGTAGAAGGGACAGATGCGTTAGGGTTGGTTTCAACCCGAAAACATTACGAAACGAGTCCGGCTGAAATGACGGTGCTTCCCCGGCCTATCCCAGTTTCGTTTGATATCCCTTCGGCAGCTGGATGGGGAATCAGCGAGGCCGAAAGTGGACAGGCAAGAGGTGCGGGGCTGGAACCTCGTGGAGTGCGGAGCTACGTTCACGGTGATGCCTTGCGCCATGTCCACTGGAGATCCAGCGCCAAAAGGGGAGAACTTTTGGTCAAGGAGTTTGAAGCGGGGACCCAAGCGGCTGCAGCATTCCTGATCCAGCAAACCAAAGGAACCGATATCGGCTCTGGTGCAAAGACAACCTTGGAATTGATCTGTGGTCATGCGGTGTATCTCGCTGAGGCGATGCTTAGACAAGGTGCCAACGTAGAGTTTCCAAACCTGGAAGTGCCTAAACGACACAGTTCCTTACAGGAGAGACTTAACGAAATCTACGAACTGTTGGCCGGTGTTCAGGCAGACACCGATTCCACCCTGGGCATGCAAGCGTCCAACTTGATTGGTGAACTCCCAACCGGAAGCATTCTTTTCTTGCTGCTATCAGTTGCCGATCCGTCGTTAGTTGAAGTCATTCCATTACTAGTCTCAAAAGGAACGAGCGTCGTTCCTCTGTTGTATGACGCGTCGCATTTTGACGCTCGGCGCCGAGTAACTCCCGCCACGGATCCAGCGTTTATGGGTGCACTCCGCGATGCTGGTGCCAGTCCTTCGGTTATGCCTGTGGAGGTCAACGTTGGCTAAGGCCATAGAAAGGGATTTGTCTCGTATCGGGTGGCTCGACTATTTGCTCACTGCTATCGGCAGCTGCTTGGCGGTCTTTTCAGGCGGTATGAGTATCAATGAGCCTTTGCTGGGCTTTTTTGCCGTCGGTCTTATTGTCACTGGCACGCTCGCGAGCTACTTGATCCGGGTGCGAACGTTAGAATCCAAATTTATTAAGTGGGATGGTCTGATCTACTCCTGTGGTGTGATCGCAGCAATCTACTTTTCGCCTCAATTGAACGGCATGATGCCAGATGGAGGATTTCCCAGGGAAATTGCCGCCGCTGGCTGGCTTACTTGGATGCTGGTTTTCGGTAGCTTTGCCACCTGGCAAGATTCGACGTTGCTATTTCAAGCCATTCCATCCTTGGCTATGTTCGGACTGGTTGGCTGTTACGACACTTACCGGTTCGTAACCTTCAATTTCTTTGCCTACCTGATGTGCCTTGCAACGTTGTTCGCTCGCGCTCATGGCCGACAGATGCTTACCCAGGCAGCTAATTCAGGCTACTTCACAAGAGGATTGGCTCCTGGAACACCGATTCCATCAGTGGATACAACGCCTGGACTCGCCAATGATTTGAAACGAGGTCCATGGCGGTGGGTAGCTGGTCCTGAGTGGGCACTTGCCTCGGCATTGGGAGTTGTCCTCTTAAGTTTGCTTGGTGCGCCGATTATTCGGGAATCTGTATCAGGAATTGCTGGGTTGGTAGTTTTGCCGCCTCCACCGATGAAGAATCCCGCTCCCACAACATCATCTACATCCACCTCACAAGAGAGTGATGTACGGGTAGGCCGAGGACCCAATCGCACTGTCTCGCGTCCAGTGTTAGAAGCCAAGTTGGACAAGCTTCGTTATCTGAGGGAGCAGTCATACCTGAGCTACACAGGCCGTGGTTGGCGGAATGTCATTTCGGGCTTTAGCGGCGCACAAGATCAAACATCGCCCAATGACCTTGCCTCGCTCCAAATGAAGAAGTATCACGAGGTCAAATTCCAAATCAAGCTACTTCAAAATTTGAAGTTGGTGCCGTGTCCGCCGGAGGTAGTTTCTCCTTCATTCCAACCTGCGCAAACTCCCAACAGCACCGATGAGAAAACAGGGCAAATTAATATGCGTGATGGCAATGTTGAGCTCATCACAGACTCATCCGTGAATGGTCTGATCTTCGGGAGCAGCATCGAGACCGACGCTGAATCTGTACCTAAGAATTGTGTGAAGTACAGTGAAGTTCCCAAGCTTTACGATCAAGCTAACATTCCTGCCCGGGTTTCCCAACTTGCGTCGGAAGTGACAAAGGGTTGTACTACCGATTACGAACGGGCTAACAAGATTTCCGACGAGATTTCGAAGAGGATCCTTTACAACTTGGATGCCGATGCAACGCCATCTGATCGTGATCCGGTGGAGTATGCGCTCTTTGATTCTCATCAAGGATATTGCGACGTGTATGCGTCATCTATGGTCTTGATGGCTCGCTCAGTAGGTCTTCCTGCAAGATACGTGCAAGGCTATTATCCGAATTCAAACAATGTGGAGTCCAATGGAGCCTATCTGGTAACCAGCCTGGATTACCATGCCTGGGCCGAAGTCATGTTCGAGGATGTGGGTTGGGTGGTTTTTGATCCGTCGATCAAGGCCGACTTCGTTCCCGGAGCTGGGATCGGGCAAGCGGGACGTGGCAAACCCTGGTGGAAAGAGAACCTGTCTACGATCTTGGCTTCGCTGGTAGCTTTTCTCATTGCGACACCATTGGTATTCTTGTCGAAGCGAATTAAGTTCAAGGGAGGAAAGGAATCAAGCCCGAAGGGAGATGCAGAAAAGGTCTATGCCGCTTACCTTTCGCAACTGGAGAAATTAACCCAGGTTCGGAGACCAATTGGGAGAACAGGGGACGAATTTGTCGCCCAGTTAAGTGGAAAACTTGGAGGCTGTGATGCTGAAGTTCAGGCACTGAACCAAGCCTTTATGCCAATCTTGTACGGTCCCGTTGATATTCAAAAGAGTGATGTTGAGCGCCTCCAGAAGGAGACTCAAAGGATCTTAAAGTTGGTGCGGGAAAAGATACGTCAGTCAAAGGCTACCCGTCCATGAATTTTAACGCTCCAAAAGCCGTCCAGCATCGTGTTGTTATGCTGGCTGGCGATGAAGAGGGGCTCCGGCGCCGTGCGTTTCATGAGCTTTTGATTGCCGCCAACATTGAAAAAGATGACTTCGATATGGTCACGATGATGGCGGACAGTCAAGCGCCTATGGATTGGTACGCTTCAGTCAGCACAGCACCTTTTTTAAGCGAAAGGCGGGTCACGATCGTTCGCCACCTTTTGCGATGTGACTTGGACAAGCTTAAGGGAACTGATTTGTCCAAACTGCCCGAGACTTCACTACTTATCCTTATCGCTGATGACGAGACAGGTGATGAAAATCGACAGAAATCCCTGAAAACAGCTCGAAATGCTTGGGTTAAGGCAATAGAAAAGGCTGGTGGCGGAGTGTACGTTTTTGATCCTGACCCGAAGAATTCTCTAGAAACAGTCAAGCGTGAAGCTGCCAATGTAGGCAAGAAACTTAGCCCTCAAGCAGCCGAGCTTTTGGTTGAAATGACTGGTGGAAGCCTCAGTCGTGCTTTGGAAGAGCTAAAGAAAATTGAATTGTTTATTGGTGACCAAGAGCAAATTCGAGAATCGGACGTCCAAGAAGTGGTTGTTCCTTCAAGGGAATGGAACGTTTATAAAATGGTCGATTCGGTCTTTAATGGACAAGTACCCGAAGCGTTGAGACAACTGAGAGTATTGATTGGCTCTCAGACGAAAGCGGAGGATGCAGCCTTTAGTCGAATATTGCCCACTTTAACCAGACAACTGCGACTTGTTTGGCAAGCAAGACTCTGTATTGAAGCGCGTTGTCATCCTACTTCACCAACGCCTGAAGTTCAGAAACTCTTTACCGCCAAACCCAATTTGTCAGCCGAATCCTCATTTAGCCAGAAGAAGGCTATGGCGATTGCAAACAGGATCAATCTGACGCAGATTCAGAAGTGTTTTGGAATCCTTGCCGATACCGATGCCCGACTCAAGGGAAGTCTATATTCTTTTTCGGCAATGGAAGCACTGGAACGGATGCTGCTCGACATGGCAACCGTTGTTGCGGCAAAGTAAGGGCTAGCTCCCTTCGCCGAGCAATGTCGTTTTCTAATCCCCCCGAAGGAAACAGTGATGAAAGCAGGGATAAGGCGTCACTACCGGCGAAAGCAGCCTTGTGCTTTTAAAGCGTCAGGTTAAATGCGGCGGGTGTCCACGTCCCGCAGTTTGTTCCTGTTGTGGCTGAGACTGTTGCAGTAGAGCCCGTCGTCGTCACTGTGTAACCTGTCGTTGTTCCAGAGCATGGGTTCAACGGAAGGCTTCCACCCATGTCGGTTGAATAGTCTGCAAGTGTGGTGTCGTAACCGTTTGTTCGGATCGCCCTTGCTTGGACTGCACTGGCAAGCGATCTTGCGTTTGCATTGGCGGATCCCTGTCGAGAAGACATGACGGATGTGATGTAGGAGGGAAGAGCGACACCAGTTAGGATGCCGAGTATTAGCACGACTACTAGAAGCTCGATAAGTGTAAATCCACTTTGATTCTTCCTTGGGCTTCGAAATTTCATCACAAACCAAATATGGCTAAGATCCTGACCCCTCACAAGTCGCTAGAAGGTGGGTCACGGAAAGATGTCACTTGCCAGAACCATTGAGTTTTTGTGTCGGAGTCTCTGCATAATCTTCGGAGTTATGGTTCTGTTGCTCGCCGTCGATTCCGGAGGTTCCAAATGTGAGGCTCTGTGTGTCGATGAGGCGGGCAAAATCCTGGGACAAGCTCATCGAGATTTTCGAAATGCAAGCGATGAGCGATTCATAGGTGGTTTGGGAAGGTCAGAAAGCTTGGTTTCAGATACCATTCGAGCGGCGTTGCCTCCCATCCTGGAATGCTCGGAACTTCATGTATGTGGTCCATTACCTAACCAACTGGAACCTGACTTATGCGAGGTCCAGAACATCTCTCACCACATCGTCGTTGAGAAAGACGGTCCTTTGGCGTTGGTCGGGACAGACTCGGGCATAGTTGTATTGGCTGGAACGGGGGCGTTTGCCTATGGGCGGAGAAGGGATGGAAATGAGATTCTCTTCGACGGCATTGGACCGCTCTACGGGGACTATGGAAGCGGCTTTCAAATTGGTTTGGCTGGTATCCGCGCTGCAGGGCGATCTACTTGGAATGCTCGATACGAAACTGCCTTAACCGTGCCAATTCTGGACGCCTGCCGTGTACAGTCTGGCATGGGAGATGACTTTAGCATGATGGACTATATGGCTGACATACGGGATCGGTCAGAGATAGCCGCATTGGCCAGGATTGTTGACCGGGTTGCTGATGAGGGCGACCCAAGTGCTTTAGAAATCATCCGAAGGGCAGCGGCAGATATGGCTGAAACGGTTCGGTGTGTCGTGGAATATCTCGATGTTGCCAATGATGCTCTCCCATTGATTGGAACAGGAAGTGTTGTCACTAACTCGCGGCTCTACTGGACCGAACTTGATAAGCAGGTGCGGTCGTTCGCCCCAAAACTTAAGCCCACATTGCCCAAGGTGCCCGCAGTATTTGGCTTGTGCCTCGCTTTGGCCGATCGGGTAGGTGTGAATTCCCCAGAATTTCGGTCAAACCTGTTAGCAAATTCCCCGAGCTGATCGTCTTCCATTTGTCGGCCAAGGGTTGACGTCATGGATCATGTATTTACAGTCTGTCCGCAAGGTACTCAACCACTTAGAGTCAACTCAAACTGAGTCGATTCATCGCGCTGGAGGCATTGTCGCCCAATCGTTGGCTAATGGCGGTATCGCTTACTGTTATGAAATTGGCCATGCCAACCAGCACGACTTTATCAACCGAGCCGGTGGATTGGCCGCAGTCCAACCGTTTACATTTTCATTTTCTGTAACTGATCCAACGCCAGCGTGCTATAAGGATCGCCCAGGAGGCAGGGAACTCGCCCGTGACATCGAGTCGGTCCGTTTGGCTGTCCTGACCAGTAATCTCCGTTCAGGTGACGTCATGCTTCTTGGCTCCGTCTCGGGGAAGAATAGAGTCCCAGTGGAGTTGGCCAAAACCTGTCAAGAGATTGACGTTAAGGTGATTGCATTCACTTCATTGACCTATACCGCCATGGTCGAATCACTTCATCCATCGGGAAAACGCCTGTTTGAAGTTGCTGATTGTGTCATTGATCACGGCGCACCTTACGGAGACGCCTCAGTAGCCATCGATGGTCTCGAAGTTGATGCGCTTCCTGTATCGGGCGTTGGAGCTATCGTGGCAGGTTGGATGGTTTGGGAGTCCGCAATTGAACAGATGGTTGCTTTGGGCAAGCCACCAACTGTGTTCCAAAGCTTCAATCGGGACGGTGGTCCCGACTTCTACCAGAAGATGAAAGAACAATACGAAGCCAGGGGGTATTGAACTGTGGCGGGAAATCCATATTTTGACCTCGCGATTGAGGCATTGGCTAAGGCTCGGGATACCCAATCTGAGCCTATTCAACGTGCGGCAGAGGTGATGGTGAATGCGATACAGGGAGGCCAAAGCTTATTTAGTTTTGGAGCAAGTCATTCCTTTATTACGACTGAGGAGTTGGTTTACCGAACTGGAGGATTGATGCTTATCAATCCGATCTATCCTCACGGGATGAATCTGTTTGTCCGACCCTTAACTGCCACTTCTGCAATGGAGCGCGTTTTGGGGCTCGGGAGCCAAATGCTGGAAAGTTCACCAGCGAGGGAAGGGGACGTCCTACTATTAACCTCAACGTCGGGTCGGAATGCAGTGATCATCGACATGGCTCTGGCCGCCCGTGAGATCGGAATCAAGACGATTGGTCTCACATCGGTAGCTTATACAACGGGAGTTTCAAGTCGACATCCATCTGGAAAGAAACTGGCAGATCTCTGTGATGTAGTGATTGACAACTGCGTGCCATACGGGGATGCTGCAGTTTCTATTGAGGGATTGGATCAAAAGGTCGGACCGTTGTCCAGTGTTACAGGATGTGCGATCGTCAATGCCCTTGTGGCTGAGGTTGTCGGGAGATTGGTTGAGCGGGGAATTGAACCACCTGTGTTCGTCAGCGCCAATTTAGATGGTGGGGATGAGCGAAACGCTCGGCTGCTGGCGGAAAATCGCGAGCGGATCCATTACATGAACTGACGGGTGAGATGTCCCATTATGAATCCATTCTGGAATGTGGCGAAATACAAGTCACTTGCGATTGAATTCGTAGGCAGCTGGTCTTAGAAATGGGTGAAGTCCTGAAAGGACGAGCTCCTCCAGGCCGCGGAGAAAGCCGTGGATCTGGAGTTGTACCTACCCTCAAGCCCTGAATGGGCGGCATCAAAATTCTAATTTACCAAGTGGCGGCAACGCTGTCGACATGGCTTTGCATTCCCAAACAGAAGGGACTGGGCTGGGCTCCGGCGAAAGCTAAGGATTTTGTTATTCTGAATTCAACGATAAAATGCGTTCATGGGCCAATCTCTCGCCGCGATTTACGTTCATTTGGTTTTCTCAACTAAATCTCGAAAGCCTTTCATACAAGATCCTGACATTCGCGATGAACTCCACAACTATTTGGGCGGATTGTGCAATACCCACGGGGCAACCGTAGTTCGAGTCGGGGGAACCGAAGACCATGTCCATATCCTCTACCGCCAGTCTAGGACGGAAGATCTGTCAAACACGATCAGACGGGTGAAGGCAGTGTCATCGTCTTGGTTCAAAGACCGATCTGGAAGTGAGGAATTTGCTTGGCAGGCTGGTTACGGAGCCTTTTCGGTTGGAATCCGTGAGATTGATGCGGTCGTGAAATACATCAACTCGCAGGAAGAACACCATCGCAAAGTTTCGTTTCAGGATGAGTTCCGGAGATTATTGGATGAATTCAAGATTGCATATGACGAGAAGTATGTTTGGGATTGATGGTCATTCTTGATGCCGCCCTGTCAGGGCTTGAGGTTAATTGCGTTCCTAGATCCACGGCTTTCGCCGCGGCCTGGCAGAGCTCGCCCCTTCGGGGCTGACCAGACGATGTATGGGCCTATCTGTTGGTTGCTGCCTACTCTGGCACCCGGCAGAACTCGCTCTTAGCGGATGATGGCTGAGTATTGGGACGGATTGTCAGGCGTTGGATATACCGGGCAAGATGGAAACCATCTCGCGACAAGCATACGGTTATAGAAGCTTTGAAAACTACCGAATGAGAGTCAGGGTATTGTGCTCATTGGTCAGATGAATGGGATGCCCCCCAAAAATGGCGTAGAGCCGGAATCTGGAAAAGGATGGTAGCGGCGAACAGACTTGAACTGTTGACCTAACGGGTATGAACCGTTCGCTCTAACCAACTGAGCTACGCCGCCGTACCAAAGGGGTCCAGGTTGGACCGCAGAGAGATTAAGGCAGAAATTGGGTCCCGCTGTCAACCGGCACGGGCGATATGAGGTTCGTGCCAAACTGGACAAATGACGATCCGCAAGCACGAAGTACCGGTGCTCACGGCGGTCTTTCTCGATCTGCTTGGCTTCGGGATGGTGATTGCGGACATCCAACTACGGGCGGAGCGCTTGGTGCCAGCAGGATGGAAGCCCGGATGGATTGTTGGGGCACTCCTTGCCAGCACATTTATCACCCAGTTTATCGCTTCTCCGAGGTGGGGCTCTTTGTCTGACCGAACCGGTCGGAAAGCGGTCATCGTCACCTGTACGTTGCTATCTGCCTCGGCCATGATCGTTTATGGTTTAGCGGATAGTCTTTGGCTTTTGGCAATCAGTCGTATCTTGTCAGGGCTGGGAGCTGCCAATATCGCAGTCGTTCAAGCTTGGATTTCGGATAGATCCGATCCTGAAGAGCGTTCAGCCTCTCTAGGGCGAATTGGGGCTGCAATATCGGCTGGATTAGTCCTTGGACCGCCGATTGGAGGCTTTTTGGCTGCCCAAGGTGGAAACCATCTCCTCGGTTTGCTTGCAGGAGGTGCATCTGCGGTTGGTGCACTTTGGATAGCATTGGTATTGCCCAATGTAAAAGTCACCAGTGAACGAGAGCCAGACAAACCGCGAGTCATTGATTTGCGACTCCTCAAGGATCTTCCTGAACTCCGCCCCTTCGTCCTGATCGCAATTGTCGCTTGGATCTCGCTTGCAACCCTTGAGGGAACGTTTGCCAGGCTGATCCATCACTTGTTCGGTTATGACCAGCGCCACTTCGGAATCATCTTCGGTTATGAGTCGCTGCTCGGGATTCTGATTCAGGCCAGCTTCATTGGCTACTTGGTCAAGCGGTTCGGTGATTCCCGGATGGTCCGATTCGGTTACCTTGGCCAAGGGATCGGTTTGGCACTCAACCCCTTTGCAGGCTCGATGGCTCCAGCGATCGCTCCATTCTCCTTGTTGCTGGTTGCGAGCACTCTTTATGCGATTGGCTCTAGCATTGCAAATCCGACAATTAATGGGCTGTGTAGTCGCTTGACACCCGATGACAGGCAAGGTGAGCTCTTTGGGTTGCTACAAGGCACGCGATCGATAGGTTTTGTAATTGGGCCAGTTGTGGGTGGTGCACTCTTTGATGCCAACCCACCCTTACCCTATTTGGTTGCTGGTGCAGTTTGTCTTGCTGCGGCACTTCTTGTGCCGAGAAAGTAAAAATCGGCCACCGCGGTATTTCACTTTCCGGTATGGGAGAGGCGTTTGAATTTGGTGGTTCTGGTTACAAGGTCGCACATACTTTGCACAGTCACAAAACCGTATAGGCTCCCAAAGGCAATTGGTTGAAAGGCCATCTATTGGAAAGACCCATTAGACGGCCTTGATCTGCAGACGATTTGTAAGTTTAGTTCTTTGTGGCGAGAGCTTCTCGGAGTGGCGTGCCCAGGTTGCCCGTCGGATACTCGACGCCGAGTAGGTGACAGATCGTAGATGCGATGTCAGCAGTGGCCACAGAGCGACCATAAGTGCCAGCTTGAATTCCCGGACCATGAAGGAGTAACGGGACATGAGAATCATATGCCCAAGCTGAACCGTGGCTGGTACCAGTCCCGCTGTCAAAGAGTGCACCTGGTGCTTCTAATACCATCACATCGCCACCAAGTGACGGATGAAAGCCATTGATCACTTTATCGGTCCAAGCCCAGTGGGGAACTTCACCGTGGAGAATTTGGGTTCGAGTGAACGCAACATAGACTCCAGGCACATTCATGGCTGCATCCTGGGCTGCGGTTTCCAGATCACGAATACTTACTCCCTTTGTCTTTGCGGTTTCGTGGTTCAGGAACAGGTTCTGTTCGTACAATCCGTCCCCCAAGAGCCATTTGCCCTCTCCAAACTTCTTAACCAACTGAGCTTCGATGGCCTTGGCAGCTGGTTCAGGGTATCGAATGGAACTCGTTCTGTACTCGCTACCCGATTCTTCGGGAACTGGGAGAACACCATGGTCTGCAGTTACGACTATATCCACGTTGTTCAGGCCAACCTTATCATTGAGGTGGTTGAATAGGTCACTCAGCAAACGATCTGTCCGGATGGCAATATCCATAACTTCGGGACTGTTGGGACCAAAACGGTGGCCCACATAGTCGTTCGTGGCCAAATTCATCACCAGAACATCAGGCACATCATGTTGCCCGAGCTTTTCCGCATCAATCGCAGTGGTTACCGTTTGAAATAGATAATTCTGTCCGGCATCGCTGGTCGTGAACGCACTGACAAAGTTCTTTTCGGATCCGAGTGCGTGAGAAAATGGCCTGGTTGTAGAAGTTGAAGCCTCTTCGGGATTTTTGCGAGTAAGGGCGTAAGCTTCGTTTGGAAGTAAAGGCTCCCAGACATGGGATTTCTGGGTATCAGGCAGTTGCCTTGCGTTCAGTTCTTGGAGCCAAGAGGGAAGCGAGCCGTTAGGATAGTAAAAGCTACTGCTTACCCAACCTCCCGTTTTGCCGTCGAGCCAGAAGACAGTGTCCGCTGAGTGTCCCGCCATTAAGATCGCAGCCCGATCCTTAAATGAGATGCCAACAACCCTTGACCGACCACCGGTTGCCATCTTGAGCTCATCTCCAACGGTTGTGACTTTCAAATTCTTCGGGCTCATCGGTTTGGAACTACCACCGCCTACAACCTTTACGCTTGCATCATCCACACAATAGATGCCTTTACCTGCCACTTTGTCGAACCAGTTGTTTCCAATAATTCCATCGAGGGCTGGTTCAGAACCTGTCATCAAGGTTGCGTGGCCTGGGCCAGTAGCTGTCGGTATATGGTTGTGGTGCGCATCTAAGTATCGAGCACCTGTCTCCATCAGATATCGAAATCCGCCGACCTTGGAGCCTGATTTGGCAGGCAGGTAATAGGGGGTAAATCTTTCAGTGTAGTCGGCTCGAAATTGGTCGATACTGACCAGTAAAACCAGTTTGGGAGGCTTGATCCCAAGTTTTGGAGTTTGGGCATATGCCGTTCCCAGGGCTGCGAGGGCGAGAAGTCCGGTGTACCGAAGCATTCAGGAAGGATACCGAGTGAACCGTTAACCCTGGGTTATCGATTAACAGAAAAGCCCTCGATCCTAGAATCGAAGGCTTCCTTTAGGGAATCAAGCAAACTCAATAGAATGCTTAAACTTGGGTGCGGGGACAGGATTTGAACCTATGACCTCCGGGTTATGAGCCCGACGAGCTACCAGACTGCTCCACCCCGCGGTACAAACAAGTATTATCCTGCTTTGACCGGTATAAGTCAAGGGTTAGAGGATGTAGCCGGTAAAAGGACGATATTTAGCCCTTCTTGCCCTTGGTTTTCTTGGCTAATTCGGTTGTTGGCTTCTTATTGGCCTTGAGATCCTTTGCCGCCTTCATCGTCATGAGAATGCGGTAAGCAGCAAATCCACCTGTAAGAATGGGTGTGATCATGTCGGACTTGGTAACGACCGTCTTGCTCAAATGCTCGATAGTGCCAAGCAACCCACCGGAAGCACCGCGTAAGTCATCAATAGATCCCTTTGCCGTTGATGCGACTTCTTCGACCTTTGTTGCCACTTGGTCAACCTTTACGACCAATCCATCCACGCGGTCAGCAAGTTGGTTGATCTTGGGTTGAAGGTCTTCAACCATCTTCATCAACTTGAGAAGCAGAACCAGGAAAGCAACAAAGACAATGATTCCAACAAGGAAAAATACGCCTGAGATAAATAACCAAATCTGTGGAATTCCACCGCTCATTTCTTCACCTGAATTTCGGTTTGCACGGATGTCCCGGGTCCAATCGGAACTACGACTCTGAGTTCACCGTTTTCGCTCTGTAATTCGGTTCCTGAAACATCGAATACGTTGCCCCAGAGCCCTCTTATTCTAAACTGACCGACTCCACTGGATTGTGAATGATTTGCCATCGTCACCTTGGCATTTCGCTTCCGTGAGTCGATTTGCACTTCGAGGATTTGACCACTGTCTGCTTCAATCTCTACTGAGATTTGCCGAATCACAACCTTCCGACCGACACCGTCCCACGGCCGGATCACGAAAACGTCCAAAGCGCCATTGTTTTCAATTTCAAAATGACAGCCAAAAGTGGTGACTCCAGAAGTTCGGCTTGGCAACACATAGGCTCCCACGTTGCGGAGATAATGAAAGAGTCCGAGGCCAATGGAGCCAGTTACTCCAGACATACCAAACTGCTTGGATGCAGCATCTGGACAGAATCCCATGCTTGCCGCTCCATCCGTTCGAACCAAGGACCAGACTCCCAGCATCCCTCCAAATGCCAACCGAATAGTTGGCTCTGGTAACACGTTGTAATCACGATCCAACGTTCGGAAGATCAAGGCTGAGTCCATCACAGAGGACGGGCCATGACAAAGCTCTCCCTTATCAAATACGCCAGGGTGAACACTTTCGACATCCTGCACCCAGCGTTTGTCACTCCCATACCACCACCAGCTAGGGGCAAGATTTCTAGCGGCCAAGGCGCAACGGAGGGCACGTTCCTCCATGTCTTCGTTGCCGCGTCGGCGTGCGGTACAGAAGGACTCTTCGAATCCATCCGTGTTCCATTGACCTTCGCTCAGGAACGGATACTTTCTTCGACTCAGCTCAATATCCCGTCGATCTAAGAGCCGAGTGCATAGGTCAGCTTCGGTTTTGAGGCCCTGATTACGGAGATCTCTTACCAAGTCGAGTGCATAGGACATCAAGGGGATTCCGCTTGTTTCCAGAAGCGACTTGTTTGAGTGATTGAACATCGCCACGAGAGTGCGAGCAGATTTCTGAAGATAGTGGTCGACGTCGAAGCGGGTTCCTCCTCCAAGCCGAGCAACCCGTGCCATGGAATGGTAGAGGCAAAATACAAGGGGATACGTCTGGGGACGACCAAAATTGGCAGCTACCGATCTTAGGTCGGGCAGGCTGCTGCCCACGCTTCCATCACCTGGATTCTGAAGGGCATCTTCCACAAAGGCTTCGAGATAAGCGTCGATAGCTTCGATCTGTTCGACCACCGGATAAATGGTGTTTTTTTCTGCCAAGAACAGTGCTTCACTTAAGCTGCTTTCGATACCGAATGGGCCCACGTAAGCTTCAGGATCAAGAATGGGTTGCCCAGTAGTCAGATCGGCTGGGACAATAGCTTTCTCCAGCAAGCCCTCTTCTCTGACAATTTGGTTGTCGAATATCCAACGGGCTCGTTTCTGGATCAGCTCTTCGATAGGGCGGATAAAGAGAAGATGCGCTTCCGAGGTTCGATCCAAAGTGTCGTCAAATTTGACCTTGACTGTGCCTTCAGTGGTTGGCTTGACGAAACAGAATCCTCCATCTTCATCCGCATCGGTTTCCAGTTCCAGTTCAATGTCGGTGGTAAAGCGGGTTGGAGTTGTCCCTGACACTTCCAGGGCTATACCAACATCAACCGGTGCAACCGCGGATGGGTAGAGCTTTATCGTCGGGCGGCCACAACTGATCAAAGTGGCGGAAACATTGTCAACCAAATATCGGTCGGCGGGAGCGAACCGCATCGAGTAGGTTCTGCTTTCACCAGGCTCCAAGACGATGGAAGTGTGTCCACTGAACCATTCAGGCCAGCCTTCGCGTTCGATAGCCGCTTGCGAATGAACATAGACTACTGGAATCCCTTCCCATCGTAGTGGAGTGGTCAACGATGCGGGAACATGGTTAAAGAATTCCCAACGCGTGTTCTCTCCGGGGTAAATCAACAGTCCGGGAGGTCGTGCCGTCAGTCGTTGGGCAAAAACGTAGCTAGCGGAACCACCGATAAACTTATGAACGTAGATCCGATCATTCCAGAGTTCCCGGACTCCACGATCTGTTTCGGTGAACCCTTCCATCACGTTGTTGAGGGCAAGTGGAAATCCCAGTTCACCGATTTCAACGCTGTGTCGGCTTCGGTTCTTAATTTCTACATCCCAAGCAATCTGGGGAACCACTCCAGGAATCTCGTAAAATCGTCCGGTTGCCCTAAGGTCTTCCAGGAAGGCAAATTCATATTCGAACGCTACTGCTGTCGATTCATCGTCTTCAAGGATTTCTGCCCGCGTGTTGCGGCTGACGATCCATGGATCGTCGGGATCCATGCGAGCTCCCAGCAAAATCGTTCCTGGGAAGTAGTCCTCTGTGGTCTCTTCACCCATCATTAAGGGTGGGGCGACAAACTGAAATTCTTCAGAATCACTGGGTGTGGAAGGGTCGCTTGTCCACAACTGCTGAATCCGACCGCCTGGTCCAAATTCCATGGAGATCAGCGATCCGGTCAGCTCTTGTCGGTCGAGACTAAAATCGTCCATGGGGAAGGGCAGAGTACCGCACATTTCTCTGTTTGAGCTATGTAAATATGGCGAGTTGTAACGCTAGATCATTGGGAATCCAATGGGACTGACATCAGACGGTTGATGTGCGTATGCTTATCGTGTGGATGTGATTCGTATCGCGATCGTTGGTGCTGGGAGTGTTCGATGCACTCCAGCCGTGATTGGTTCATTAGCCAACTATTACGGAGAGCGCCCCTTGGAACTTCGCTTTGTGGATGCCGATGCTGAAAGGTTGGACTTATTTGATCGCTTCGCAAGGCTAGCGTTTCGTGCTGCAAATTCCGATCACCATTTGATCTCGACGGATAGTTTTGGAGATGCATTGGAAGATGCGGATCGGGTTATCCTTCAGATTGGCCGTAACTGTGCAGAAAAGCTAATCAAGGATTCTTCCAGAAATTTGGACTCGGACTCCCTGGTTCAAGCGGCTGTGAGTCATGTCCTCGAGTTTATTCCCGAAGAGGCTCACATCTTGAATTTGTTGCGGCAAGATTTTGACCTTCCGCTTAGTACCTATCGTTTGGATTGGAATCTGACGATCCCGCCATCGGATCGTGCATCCATGCCTCACAAGATTCTTCGTTGGCTTCGAGAAGATGAGAACATCGTGGAGTACTTGGACGAGTATCTCCACAGTCCCTTGAAGGCATGGCTTGATAACCCAACGAATGCACAGCTCATACCGGGTGTCATTCGATAAAGATCGAAAGACACCCGGTGAATACCTAGGACTCTTCTGGCTTGAATTGCGGGGTCGTAGCTTGCTTCAAGTCTTGACGAGTGAATCCAGCAATAGAGGCTTGTTGCGCCAACTTTCCAGCAATCTCCCTAAACGAATGAGCCTGAGGGCGATCAGGTTGACCCACGATACTGGGAACGCCACGATCTCCTGAATCACTCACGGTTGGATCAAGGGGGACTGAGCCAAGGTAGGGAACTTTCAACTGACCTGCCAACTCTTCACCAGTTAATCCGGCAAAAATCTGGGTAACGGTGTTGCAGTTTGGACAGACAAAGCCAGCCATGTTTTCAATCACACCCATGATAGGCGCATTCAATCGTCGGAACAATTGAACTGACTTTCCAGCGATATTGGCCGCAACATGGTGGGGAGTTGTCACGATAACGACTCCAGTCAAAGGAGCAAGCTGGGCAAGGGACATCGGAGCGTCACCTGTTCCTGGAGGAAGATCAACTAATAGGTAGTCCAACTCACCCCATTCCACATCAGCAAGTAGCTGCCGAACGGTTCCGGCAACCATGGGTCCTCGCCACAAAACGGCTTGGCCCTCTTCCAATAGGAAGCCCAACGACATCATTTGGATGCCGTATCTTTGGATCGGAAGAATTTTGTCTCCACGAGTAAATGGCTTTTCATGCTGGGCACCCATCATCAACGGAATAGAAGGACCGTAGACGTCGGCATCCATAAGGCCAACTCGAGCTCCTGACTGAGCAAGAGCAATCGCGAGGTTGACCGCACAAGTGCTTTTACCAACTCCACCTTTGCCAGACGCAATCGCAATGCAATGCTTGACGTTCGGGATCAGGTCGTCCTGTTTGGTTTCGCGTTGACGAACTTGGGAGGTCATTTCAATAGTGACCTTGGAGACGCCTTCGATTGCGCCGACCCGCTCGTAGCATTCAGCTTCCAGAATCTCCTTTACTGGACATGCTGGAGTTGTAAGTTGGACCTTGAAGGTCACTTCGCCGCCTTCAATCGTGAGGTCTTTAATAAATCCGAGACTGACGATATCTCTATGTAAGTCAGGATCGACAACATTGCGTAGCGCGTCGAGAACCTGAGTTTCGGTAACAGCCATCGGAGATAGGGTACCCGGCTACGCTAGAACTGGACCTGACGTACAATCTATCGTTTGCCTGAGTTCAGGCACAAAATTGCCCTTCAATCTGTAACGATTGAAGGGCAATTTTATCTAGTTCATCGCCAAGTGAAGATCTTTCTTGAGCAACGCACGTGCTCTGAATAACCAACTCTTGATCGTTCCCTCAGGCTTATCCAGCGCGAGGGCAATCTCGTTGACATCCATG